>Ga0265301_10001161_pt1 | contig 35540 bp, 36 predicted proteins | sample AusTroGonzalo_MG_2_FD_193488 | JGI IMG/M metagenome (GOLD analysis project Ga0265301, IMG submission 193488) | Bovine rumen microbial communities from tropical cattle in Woodstock, Queensland, Australia - Gonzalo_04 | ecosystem: Host-associated > Mammals > Digestive system > Stomach > Rumen ...
AGCATATCTGGAAGAAGAGGAGGCAGCGGAAATCATGTTTACCTGGCTTGACGAACAGAAAGCAAAGAAGTTCGAAGAAGAAGAAATCCGGCAGGAAGGCATTAAGGAAGGCGAAGCGAAAGGCCGGGCTGAAGGCCGCGCTGAAGGCCGCGCTGAAGGTGAATCCAGGCTGGGTTCATTGATGACGCAACTCAAAAATCTCGGAAGAACAGACGACGCTTTCCGCGCAGCTTCAGATGCCGGATACAGAAAACAACTCTATCAGGAACTGAATATTCAGTGAACGCATTGAACGCAGGGACGATCTTTTTCGTTCAATCGTTCCCTATAACAGATCAGCTTCCCGGAGTTTGCCCGGGAAGCTGATCTGTTTGCTGAGACTTCTTAAATGTCTATGCTTGTGCATGGGTACTGAATCAGGAAGTTTACATGATGCTCTTCACAGTATTTAGCCGCCTTAAAGAAAACCAGTTCGCTTTTCTCCAGGAAATCCGGCATATCTTCAATCGGCCGGTCCAGCGGTGAAAAGAAGTTGTCCCAGTGAATGGGAATGACAAGGTGCGCTTCGGTTTTTTCGACTGTCTCCGCGAAGAAAACCCTTTCCGTTTCGGGGCTGGCTTTTGCAAGACCGGCTACTCCGAGAAACAGTATATCTGCGCGGATGCCGTCCAGCTGGCCCAGTATATAGTTGAAGCTGGGGCGGATCAGGATCTTTTTCCCCGCGTGTTCTATATAAAAGTCATAGGATCCGCCCTCTTTGTAGGCCCTCAGGCTTGCCGGCTGCACCAGCGGTTCGGTAATGGGTTCGCCGAGATCATTATTGAATCTGTTCGGCTTTGAGTGGAGAGATTTCAGGATCCTGATTCTGTAGTTTCCAATGGTATAACAGCTCCCATGCTGAAATACCACGGTATTCTCAATCGGAACACCACCGCCGAGCGCGACATTCCTTGCCGATTCACTTCCGTAGATTTTTGCCCCGCATTGGCTGGCAATGTAGGGGGCGTCCATGACGTGGTCATGATGGGTATGGGAGATAAATACCGCCCGAAGTCTGTCAATGTTGTGAATCCTGATCAGTTTATCGCATAATGCGGTATCCGTGCTTGCCTCATCTCCTCTGGCATATTTGCCTACGGACGGCCGTGTAACATGGGCGTCAAAAAGGATCTGATCTTTGCCGTCATCGAACAGCAGTGTTGTCGTACCGAAAAAAGTTACTTTCACAGTTCTTCCCTCCTGTTTCTTTATTTCAGTTTCCCCTGCGCTTTCAAGGCTTCTTCCGCATACCCGATGCATTCCCGGATCATGGCATTGCAGTGCTGCTTCTTGTCTTCTCCGTTTTCCATGCTGACCCTGAGCAGATCCCTGCAGTTGATCTGGCCGTCATGATTTTCCCTGACTTTCCGGACCAGTTCATTGGCCGCTTTGGGGTCATCCACGCCGGCGAGTCCAAGGGCCAGCAGGCAGCCGGTGACCGCACCGCAGACAGATCCCATCTGCATTCCGCCGCGGAAATAGGTCGCCGCTTTCATACAGGCATCCTCATCATACCCTGCGTCCTGCGCGAAAACGGAAACAACCGCCTGACAGCAATTCCATGCAGGTTTTCCCTCCGCAGTAAAACAGCTGCGGCGCTCCATCGCCAGATCAGTATATTTGCTCATGCATTCACACTCCCTGTTCACTCCGTTGCTTTACAGTATACCATATGACGGGGGGGATTGAATACCTTTGCAGTATGAGATTGCTGTTCTGTATTCTTCCGGCAAATACCGGAAAAGGAATTTGACCGGGTCTGCAAGAATTATTAAGACAGAGAACGGCGCAAAACGCCGATTGTGAAGGAGGATTACGATGGTTGAATTAAGCAATGAAAGAATTGAGCAGATGCTGCACGATGAAACGAAGAAAACAGAAGCTTTGCCAACGCTTCTTCGCTGTATCTATACCCGGTATATGTACCTGTTCGGGCTTTATTTTGAAAACCTGGAGACCCTGAACGACGATAAAATCGCTGAGTTCAAAAAATATCATGCGGAAACCCAGGCCCTGATCAGGTATTATTACATGGATATTCCTCAGGATGTCTGCTCGGAAATCAGAGAATTTGAGGAAAAGGGCACTGACAATCTGCTCGGACGCGAATGGAAGAAAAACCTTTACGATACCTATGAAAAGTTCAAAAACGAAAACAGCGTCTGGGATATGAGTGAAAACTATTATATGGCTGAGTTTAAAAAGGAGGCTGTGAAGGGCTTCTATGAGGCCATGGAAAAAATCTTCAGAAGCGGTTTCGGCACTGAAAGCGAGACCGAAAAAAGGACACTGAACGGACTCTCGGGACTGTTGTTCGGCGGGAGAGGCAAGGACTGAACGGAGGAACAATTCAGCTCCCGGGGCAAAGAAACCGGCCTGCTCTTTTCGAGTCGGCCGGTTGTTTATTGAATCAGACTGCCAGTTGCTTACTTTTTGTTTCCCATCCGCCTGATCGTGTAAATTGCCAGTGCAATGGAGAACACAATTCCGGCAATGGCGATCAGCGGCTGGCCGTCCGGCGTCTTGGGATTGATATCCGCCGAGGACAGCAGACATGAGCCGATAAACAGGACGCAGGCAAACAGTGCCAGCACGATATTCTTGACCGTGAGGTTGATGCCTGTCAGGAATTCCTCGTATCCCGTCAGTTCAAAGTTGATCTTCGTCCGGCCCTTGACCACGTTGTTCAGCGCGTCGTACGCCAGTTCCGGCATCTTGGAAACCTTCCTGCCGATTTCCAGCGCATCCTTGCCGGCCGCAACGAGTTCCTGCTGTACGTCGAAGTTTTTCTTCACCCGCTCCATCAGCCGGTCGGTAATCTGCGCAAACAGATTCAGTTCCGGACAGAGCTGCTCCATCACGCCCTCAATTGTGGCAATGGAGCGCACCAGCATCGTATACTTGCCGGGCAGGGAGATATGATGCTTGTCCGCCAGGTCCGTGACTTCTTCCAGCAGCGTGGACAGGTCCAGATCGTTCAGGTTCTGGACGTTCATATACTTGTCGAACATCGTGTCCGCGTCGGTCATCAGCTTGTTCCGGTCCGTCTTGGGAGATGTCGCGCCCATGGACATAATGGTGTTGACCATTTTGTCAAGATCCCGGTCAATCAGCGACAGGATCAGGTTCTGGAGCATATTCACATCCGCGTCGGTGATCCGCCCGATCATACCGAAATCGATCCAGACCGGCTTTCCGTGGCTGACCATCAGATTGCCCTGATGGGGGTCGGCATGGAACGTGCCCACATCCAGCACCTGGTGAATGTAGTTGTCAAGGATCACGGAACCGATCTGTTCCGGATCATAGCCGTCCTCGATCAGCCGGTCCTTCTTGGCGATGGAATAGCCGTCCACAAACGTCATCGTAAAGATGCGCTCAGTGGTCAGTTCATCGATCACCGTCGGGCAGGAAATCTTATCTTCGTCGTCGATGCAGTTTTCCTTGAAGAAGCGCGTGTTTTCCGCTTCCACCCGGAAATCCAGCTCTTCGTTCGTCACCTTTTCCAGCTCGTCGATAACAGACACCAGGTCGATCATCTGTTCGCTGTCATCGTCGGTCTGGCTGACCATGTTAATGAGGCCGCCCAGCTTCTTCAGCAGCACAAAGTCTTCGCGCATCATCTCCGCGATCAGCGGGCGCTGCACCTTCGTGACGACCTGCGTGCCGTCCTTCAGCACGGCATAGTGGGCCTGGCCGACGGACGCGGATCCCAGGGGCTTGTCCCTGAATTCCTGATAGATCTCGCTGATCTTCTTGCCCGTTTCCTGCTCGATCACGGCCTTGGCGATCTCGGGATCCAGTTCCTTCACGTTCTGCCGCAGTTTCTCAAGCTCCCTGCAGTAGCTTTCCGGCAGCATATCCACGCGGCTGGACATGATCTGGCCGATCTTGACGTATGTCGGACCCAGGTCCTCCAGCGTGGTGCGCAGTTCTTCGGGCGTGAAGCCGTTGGCGTAGAAATTGTGCTTGGCAAACACGGCCATAATCTCAACGCCGCGGGTCTTTTCCCGTTTCTCCATGTCCTTGAGTTCGCCGGACAGCAGCTGCTTCATCCTCGCACTCAGTTCTTCTTTGGTATGCTTCAGGGACTGCTTGCGGCGGTCAAGCTCCTCCTGCCGTTCCCGCTTGCTCTTGGCGGCGGCATCCTGCTTTTTCTGCTTTTTATCTTCCCGCTCGGCCTGCCTGGTCTGCTTTTTCTGGACTGCCAGGGCCTTTTTGGCTTCGGCGGCTTCTTTGCTCGCCTTTGCAGCCCGTTCCTTGTTCAGCTCAATTTTCTCTTCAGCCTTCTGGACTGCCAGTTCCGCTTCAGCCAGCTGGGCCTTCTGTTTTTCGACCTCGCTCACTGCCTGCTCTTCCGGAGCTTTCGGTGCCTTCGCCGCTTTGGTGCTCCTGGCCGGCTTCCTGGCAGCCGCGGTCTTCTCTTTCGTCTGCGTGTCCTGAGCTTTCAGTTCCTTTTCCTGTTCCTGAGCGGCGGACGTCTGCGCCGTATCATTGACTTTTTTCGTAGCCATCGTTTAGTCCTCCTTCTCCAACTTGATCGGCCAGATGATGTACAGACGCACGATGCTCACCATAGAGGAGAACAGCAGAGCGATACCGATGACATCAAACAGCCTGACAGGCTCGGACCACCAGGGGTTGATCAGAATCATCAGCCCCAGAACAACGAGGATCGCGGAAAGCCCGACCAGCAGGGACCAGCCTTCGCGCTCGGCCCGCCGTGCGTACGTGCATGCGTTGAAGATCCCGATGCCGCCGGCGAGAATCAGCCCCAGGCCGAATATGATGCCGATGATCAGCACGATATTTTCAAAGATCAGTACCGCCAGGCCCACCAGGAACATAATCAGCGCGCAGGTAAGCTTAATGTAGTTAATCAGTGACTTTGTGCCGGAAATAAAGTCCAGAATCACAACCGTGGCGAAAACAATCATTCCGACTCCCAGCACGGCAACCAGCGAATTGACATACTGCGGAGGGCACATGATCATCACAATGCCGACCGCCGCCATGACGATCGATGTCATGATTGAAGATCGCTTGATTTTACCCAGTTCCTCAAAAACCATATTCATTCTTCCTTTCCGTGTAATGCCGGTTTTGGCTATTATGCCATAAAACACCGCGGTTTTCAATAAAAATGTATGTGTCCGCCTTTTCAACTTCCACCGTCTTCGGCTTCGTGCCCGCGATCCTGTCGGCCCTGGCCGGTGTTGCGTCACGGCCTTTTTTTATTGCAGAAATGAAGAGAAAATGGTATATTTTGAGTCAGAGAAAGCGTCTTATGAACACAGGGATGATCTTTTTCGTTCAATTCTTGAATGATAACCGACTTATCTGTTCTCTGTCGGCATTAAAAATATATTTATCCGCCTTTTCAACTTCCGCCGGCCATGATAGAATACCCCCATATTCTGACTGCCGCACTGCGGGCAAAGGGAGTTCATATGCTGACCATGACACGGGATCAGGCAAGGGCGAATGACGTGACGCTCCGGCATCTGCTGGATCTCTGCCGCCGGAGCGAAAAGTCCGGCACCTGGCAGTATTCTGCCTTTTTATCCCCTGCCGAGCAGGAGGATCTGATCCGCAACAGGGAGGCCGCGGGCTTTGCTTTTCAGCTGACCGGCGGATATGAAAACGCCGAGCGGAAAATTCTTGCCGCCGGCAATGAAGCTGAGATGGGGCCGTCCGACCCGCCGGTCCGTGTCATCGCGGTGAAACCGAAGTCGGAGAAGTTCGCCGAAAAACTGACGCACCGGGATTATCTGGGATCAGTTCTCGCCCTGGACATTGACCGCAGTCTGATCGGCGATATCATCGTCCGGGATCAGGGTGCCTGGGTCTTCTGCCTCTCCTCCGCCGCCGGTCTGATCACTTCCTCCCTGACCCAGGTACGCAGGACCGCTGTCCGTGCGGAAGTCACGGCGGCAGATATTCCCGAACTGCAGCCGCAGTATGCCGCGCTCACGCTGAATGTGGCGTCTGAGCGTCTGGACGCGGTGACAGCGGCCTTCACCGGTATTTCCCGCGCCCAGGCAGACAGATTGTTTGCTTCGGAAAAGGTCTTCGTCAACGGGCGGACTGTCACGGACCGGAGCTTCCGCCTGAAGGAAGGGGACGTCCTTTCCGTGCGCGGATACGGGAAAGCAATTTACGACGGGATCGATCACGAAACCCGGAAGAACAGGTACCAGGTCAGTCTCCGGAAACTGGTCTGAAGCGGCCTTTCAGAAATGCGGGAAAGGAGATCGGAAAACCATGAAAAAGCATCTGGTGATCATTCTTCCGGATCTGACGGAAAACCACAGAGCCTCCATTTGCGCTGCCGCCGGCAGGCAAGGTTTTGACTGCCGTTTTTTTGACGAGCCGTCCCAAAGCCTGCCGTTCCTGCAGGATGCAGAGATCATTGTCGGCACGGATCCTTTCCTGTCCCGGAACGCCCCGAACCTTCGCTGGCTCTGCAGCCCCTTCGCCGGCGTAGACCCGTTTCTGGCCGATGATGCCTTTGCAGCCCCGTCAGCTTTGCTGACTTGTTCTTCCGGAGCCTACGGCGTGACCATTTCAGAGCATGTGATCATGCTCCTGCTCGAAATCCTCCGCCGGCGGCCGGAATACCGGGCGCATACGGACAGGCGGGAATGGGTCCGCCGTCTTCCCGTCCGCGCGATCTTTGACAGCAGGATCACGCTCCTTGGAACGGGGGATATCGGTCAGGAAACTCTGCGCCGCCTCCGACCCTTCGCGCCGAAGCAGATCCTCGGCGTCAATCGCAGGGGCCTGAATCCCGGCGGTCTTTTTGACCGGATTGTACAGCGGGATCATCTGGATGAAATTCTTCCGGAAACGGATATCCTGATCATCTCGCTTCCGGGAACGCGGGACACTTTCCGGATCATTTCCGAAAAGCAGCTGAAGCTTCTCCCGGACGACGCGGTGATCATCAATGTCGGCCGCGGCTCCGTGATCGATCAGCAGGCGCTTGAAGCGGAATTGCGCAGCGGGCGGCTGTATGCCGGGCTGGATGTGTTTGAGGCGGAACCCGTTCCGCCGGACGCTTCGATCTGGACCTGTCCCCGGCTGATCATGACCTCCCATGTAGCCGGGGACACCACCCTGCCCCATACCGTGGACCGGATTGTTGAACTGTTCCTCGGAGATTTCGAAAACTACTGTGCCGGCCGGCCGCTGACGCAGCTGGTGGACCGGCAAATCGGATACTGACTGCCAGCCACTCTCCACTCTTCACTCTCCACTCTGGCCACTGATCATGTCTTGACCAGCGTCAGGACGCTGACGGACAGCGCCGGCGCGTCATAGGCAAAGAAGCGGCCGGCCCCGGAAGCCTGAATCAGCACGTCATGAACGTTTTCCGGGGCATCGGGACCGTTTTCATCCGTCGCCTTCCCCGTCAGCAAACCGACGGTATACTCCGTTTCCACGTCACAATCCAGGTTGATCTCCACGGGTTCGTTTTGATCGCTGAAATTGACGATCTTGAGGATCACCGTATCATCGGTATCGGTCGCCGCCGTCCCCATCGCCGGATAGGACGGCAGTTCCACCGTGTCAATGATTTCCCCGTTGACTTCCAGCGTCACGCTGTGCCCGGACACGGTATATTTCAGATGGTTGAAAGCGTTTGCCTTCAGGCTGACTTCCTTTGCCTCCGAGATGTCCCGGGGCGGAAAGCTGTCCCGGGCAACCCGGGACGTACCGCCGGACAGGATCCACCGGGAAACTTCCAGGAAGCGCATACTCCAGGGATCGCACGGATTCGGATTGGTCCGGTCATAGTAGGACAGCGGCTTCGGGGAAACCAGGATCCCCAGCGCAATGTCTTTTCCTTCCTCATACCAGGCATCCGTTTCAAACACGCCTTCCCGGCATTCCATGTCTTCGCCGAGCGTGACCAGCGGATAAACTTTGAACGGGAACGCCGGCATCTCCGGATCTGTTTTCCGGATCACGGTAATCTCATTTCCATTCACTTCGGCTTCGGCCAGAATGCCGCGGGACGGCAGGACGGGCGACCCGTTCCAGACCGGGTTGCGGTACCGGACCCCGTCGTCCCCGGAGAGGGCCGGCAGTCCGTGAATGTCGTAGTAAATCTTCGGAACCTCTTCCTCGGACGCCACGACGTTTTTCCCGCGGTTCCCGCCGAAGAGCCGCCAGCTGTAATAGGTCGGAATGGCAAAGCTCCGCCGGTTATCATAGATGATCAGGTTCGGGAACCAGGACCCGTACCGGATATGCTGGAACAGCGGCGCGTAGGACGCAAGCCTGACCTTGTCCTGGTTCCGCTCGAAACCCACCATGAACATCGCTTCGGCAACCGCGGCCCGCAGCTGGCCTTCATAGGTCTGGTTGACCGAGAATTCTCCGACAAACACATCCGCGTCCTGCCGGTCGTAGCTGTCGTAATGCGTGATTCCCTCGGCAAAGAATTCGGGCATGTTGTAATAGTGGTCGTCCGCAATATCCGCTTCCAGCCTGCAGGTGCGCCCGCGGTCGTTGGTGATGATGGTCAGGTGCGGCCAGCGCTCCAGCACGGCTTTTGTGGTCATGTTAAACCGCCATTCGTATTCCGGCCCGAAGTTCTCGTTTCCGATTTCCAGGTAATCCAGGCGGAAAGGCGCTTTATGCCCCATCTTTGCGCGCAGGCTGCCCCATTCGGAATCGGCCGGGCCCAGCGCGTATTCCAGCGCGTTCAGGATATCGCCGAGCATGTCCGCCTGTTCTTCTTCGTTGAAATACCGGGGATTCCGCCCCTGGCAGGTCATCCCGCAGTTGCAAACGTACAGCGGCGCCACCCCGAGATCCTCGCACAGCTGCAGATATTCATGGAACCCCAGACCGTTGCTCGCCCGGTAATGCCACAGCAGCCAGTGGGACGGCCGTTCCCATACGGGGCCGACGGTATTGCGGAAATACCATACGGTCTCCATGGAAAAGCCTTCCACGATGCAGCCGCCGGGGAAGCGCATGAAAGCGGGATTGATATCCCGGAGCTTCTCCGCCAGGTCCTTTCGGAGGCCGTGACCCATAAATGTTTCCGTCGGCATCAGGGACGTGAATCCGAAGTACACCGTTACGTCCGCGGCACAGCTGATGCGGAATTCCGCGTCATCCGCGGAACCCTGCGCGCTGAAAGCCGCGTCGTATCTGGCCCAATCCCCCGGTCTGACCGCAACCTCAGCAGACCCGTATACCTGCCCGTTTTTTTCGATGGTCAGTGTCAGCGGAACTTCCTGCCCGGTCCGGGCAAACATATAGAAACGGTATTCCTTTCCCGTTTCCTGGGGAATCCCGCAGAAGCCGATGTTGCGGATGCTGCCGCCGGCGCTGAAATGCACCTTCAGGGAAACCCTGCGGTGAGGGTTCAGGACCGCTTCATGGTCCAGTTCCATCTCCGCCCGGTCGCTGTACCAGGCCGGAACCGGTGTGGGAAGAATCCGGTTGTCCTTCACCCACTGGTTCATTCCTTCACCGTTGTTGAATTCGTCGATCCATCCGGTGGGCGATACAAAGGTCCTCCCCCCGTCCTTCGTAACGCATCCTTCCGGCAGAAGGGAATCCTCGAAGGACCTGTTCCGGAGCATCTCGGGATAAAGGCCGCCGTCGCCGGCCCTGCTGATATCTTCGAAGAAAAGGCCGTAAAGATCCGGCGCCACCGGGAATCGCTTTTCATGGGTCCGCACTGTCATTTTACTCATAACCGTTCTCCTCTCTCAACTCTTCACTCTCAACTCTTCACTCTCTGCAAGGGTTCTCCTGCAGCAGCGGATACCGCACTCCCCGTTTCCAGGCTTCCATCGTTGCGATATGGTCCTCCGCAAACAGAGACGGAAGTTCATCCGCTCCGAAGAAGCGCAGTTCATAGGATTCCTCGTCAATCCTCGGCTCGCCGCTGACGATCTCAGCCGTGTACATGGCGGAGATCACATGTGCCGCGTCCCCGTTGCTCCAGACCATGTTGTGGTTGTGAAAGATCCCGAGAAAGCTGTTCAGCTTCACTTCCAGCCCCGTCTCCTCCCGGATCTCCCGCAGGGCCGCTTCTTCATAGGTCTCGTTCATTTCCACCAGCCCGCCGATCAGGCCCCACTGGCCGTTGTCGGTCCGCCGCTGGAACAGGATCTTTCCGTCCCGGATGATCAGCGCTCCGGCACAATTCAGGATAATCTTCCGGTGGCCGATCTCTTTGCGCAGTTCATGAATGTAGTCCATCTGTCTCACTCCATCGTCATCAGTTAGCTTATTCTGCCGTTCTCTGCTCCGCTTTCATATGCCGCCAGATTACTATATACATCGTTGTAAAACAAGCCGTCGCGCCGATCACCTGGCTGACGAATTCCGCCCAGAATACGCCGTACACGCCCAGTCCGATATTCGGCAGCAGCAGTGTCAGCGGCGCAACCAGCACGATCTTTCTCAGCAAGGAAAAGAACAGCGCGTACCGAGGATAGTTCAGTGCCACAAAGGTGGACTGCCCTGCCTGCTGCAAGGCCATGAAGGGGAACGCGCCGAAGTAGATCCTTGCGCAGACAATACCGGTCGCGATCAGCTGCCCGTCATCCGTAAAAATCCACAGCAGCGGTTCCGGAATAAACATAACCAGCGCCCACATGACAATGTTAATCGCCAGCCCGCTCAGAAAGATGAAACGGATGCTCTCCGATACGCGCCCGTACAGTTTGGCGCCGTAGTTATAGCTCATCACGCTCTGCCCACCCATAACGATCCCGCTGTTCGGCAGGCTCATGATTTCCCGCAGGGAATTGATCAGGCTCATCGCGCCGACATAGATTGTGCTGAGCGGCCCGCCCCAGGCCTTGAGCATAATGTTCACAATCGCCTGCGTGATGCTGTTCGTCACCTTGAACGTGAACCCGGTCACTCCGAGCTTCACGATTCCCGCGAGTTCAGCCCTGTCAAGATACAGCCCTGTCAGGCGCAGCGCCGCCCGCCTGCTTCGGAGGAAACCCAACACCCAGATTGCGCTGGCCGTCTGGGAAATGACGGTTGCCAGCGCCGCGCCGCGGATACCCATGTCCAGCGTATAAATCATCAGCGGATCCAGCGCGATGTTCAGCGCCGCGCCGATCAGGATCGTCATCATGCCGATCTTCGGGAATCCCTGCGCGCTGATAAACGGGTTCATCCCCAGGCTGATCAGCACCGGTATCGTCCCCGCAACGTAAATCCGGAAATAATCCATCGCCGCCGGAATCGTCTCGTCATCCCCGCCGAGCCAGCGCAGCGTAACCGGCGCCGAAATGTACAGGATCACCGTCAGCAGAAAGCCGGTGATCAGCAGCATGGTGAACGAGGTCCCCATGATTCGCTCTGCCTTCCGGTCATCCTGTTCTCCCCTTGCGATAGTCGCCAGCGTGGCCCCGCCGGTGGAGTACAGGTTGGCAAAAGCGCCGATCAGCGTGATCAGGGGAAAACAGATCCCCAGTCCGGTCAGCGCCAGCGTCCCGCCCTGCGCCATATGACCGATGTACATCCGGTCCACGATGTTATACAGCACATGAACAAACTCGGCCAGCATCATCGGCAGGCCGAGTCTCATGATCACCAGCGAAACCCGTCCCTGTGAAAAATCTCCGGCCTTCGCGGATGTTTTCCCCTGCCCGGTCATTTTGTGTTCCCCCTGATCTTCAGGGATCTCAGGTACTCTTTCTGTTCCGGTGTGATCCGGTAGCTTTCGATGGATTTCTGGATTGTCTTGTTGTGCGTCCAGGTGTCCAGCCGTTTATTCTCAATATACGGCAGCGCCGTCTCATACTGCTTTGCCAGTGCCGTCGCGAAATACCAGGCAATCATCATTCTGACATAGTATTCTTCTGACCGGATCCCCGCAACCATTTCCGGATAAGCGGGATCAAAGTCTTCCTCCAGATAGTGTTCCATCAGCATCCCGATGCCGAACCGGACCGTATAGGTTTCCGTCGAACCGATCCAGTTCCTGACGGGGGTCAGCAATTCCGGACGGTGTTTCCTGAATACTTTGGGAGACATCTGGTCACAGGTCGCCCAGTTGTCCACATAAGGCAGGAACTTCTCCAGCCTGTCCAGGCATCCGGCGTAATCCTTCATCCCTGAAAGTATAAAAGCGTGCAGCTGGTTTTCTTCGAAATACAGATGCGGCAGGTCGTTCAGAAATACCTCGATCTCCTCTTCCCGGCTCAGTTCCTTTGCCATCGCGCGCAGCTCCGGCGTCCGCACCCCGATGATCGCTTCCGCTTTCACCGTCGGAATCGTTCGGATCTGCATCTCCCGGTACTTCAGGTCCTGCCGCCGGAACAGTTCCTCCCTGATCCTGTCAACAATCATTCCACTCCACTCTCCACTCTTCACGCTCAACTCTGAATCAGTTCCCGGATCACTTCTCCCGCGATAATCATCCCGGCCACCGACGGCACAAACGCCACAGATCCCGGGATATCTCTTCTTCCGGCATTCCCTTCTTCTTCCGGTTTCTCCTCCGGATGCAGGGGCGGCTCTGTGGAATAGACCACTTTCAGGTGGTCGATTCCCCGTTTCCGGCATTCGCTGCGCATGATCCTGGCCAGCGGACAGACGCTCGTCTCATGGATATCCGCCACCCGGAAAGCGGTCGGATCCAGCTTGTTCCCGGCTCCCATGCTGCTGATCACCGGCGTGCCGGCTGCCCTGGCCGCCTCGATCAGGCTCAGCTTTCCGGTCACTGTATCAATCGCGTCAATAACATAGTCGAATCGGGAAAAATCAAACTGATCCCGCGTTTCCGGCAGAAAAAAAGTCCGGTACGCGTTGATCCTGCAGTCCGGATTGATTTCATGCGCCCGTTCCGCCGCCACATCCACCTTGTATTCGCCGACAGTCTTCCTTGTCGCATGCAGCTGACGGTTCAGGTTTGTCAGGCTGACCCGGTCGTGATCGATCAGATCCAGCATCCCGATGCCGGAGCGCACCAGTGCTTCGACCGCATACCCGCCTACGCCGCCGATCCCGAACACCGCTACCCGGCTCCTGCGCAGCTTCTCCAGCCCATCCTGCCCGATCAAAAGCCGCGTTCTCGAAAACTGATCTGTCATCTTATTCTCCAAACAGCTGTGTTGAATAATACCTCTCCGCCGTATCCGGCAGCACCGTCACCACCGTCTTCCCCGGGCCCAGCTTTTCCGCCAGCCGGATCGCGGCCGCCACATTGGTTCCGCTGGAGATGCCGCAGGCAAGGCCTTCTTCCCTGGCCAGTCTGCGGGCGGTCTCAATCGCTTCCTGATCGGTTACCACGTAAATATCATCATAGATTTCCCGGTTCAGGATATCAGGAATGATCCCGTCGCCGATCCCCATCTGCAGATGGGTCCCGATGGTTCCGCCGGCCAGAATCGCGGCGTTCTCCGGTTCCACTGCCCAGATCTCAATCTCGGGATACTGTGCCTTCAGCACCTCCCCGATGCCCGTCAGCGTTCCGCCGGTGCCGATCCCGCTGCAGAAACCGTGGATCGGTTTCGCCACCTGCGCCATGATCTCCAGCGCGGTATGTTTCTTGTGGGCCAGCGTGTTGTTCGGATTCTCAAACTGCTGGGGCACGAACACCTTCGGGTTCTTCTTTTTCATGTTCAGCGCCGCCTGCAGGCACTCTTCCATGCACTTGCCGATATCCCCCGCGTCATGGATCAGCTTAACCTCCGCCCCGTAATGTCGGACCAGCTTCCGGCGCTCCTCGCTCACGGAATCCGGCATGATGATGATCGTCCGGTATCCGCGCACCGCGCCGACCAGCGCCAGGCCGATCCCCTGGTTCCCGCTGGTCGGTTCCACGATGATGCTGTCCGGACCGATCAGCCCTTCCTTCTCCGCCTGCAGGATCATATTCATCGCCGTCCGGGTTTTGATGGATCCGCCGACGTTGAGCGGTTCCACTTTGACCAGAATCTCCGCGCTGTTTTCCTTCGGCAGTTTGTTCAGCCGCACAACCGGCGTATTGCCGATCGCTTCCAGAATATTCTCACAGATCAATGCCTTGTCCTCCGCTTCCGTTTGTCTGAAACTGCCTGCCATTTTAACAGGAAAATGCGGATCTGTCCATCCGCATCTCTGTTTCCCCATCGATTTTCCGGCTGTTCTTCACCAGGTCCGTTCCCCGAACCTCCCTGCCGGTTTTCCCGCTGATATGCAGCTGCCGGAAAACCTCTGATCGTTTACGGTTAAGGTTCTTTTCCTTCCTTCAGCACAATCACGGCGTTTGGATCAAATTTGCGTTCCATGGTATGCGCCGCCTTGCGATTTGCCACAGTGTCGAAAATGATTGAGAAGTCATAGTCCGGCGGGTACAAACCGGACGCCGGCACCAGGAGCTTCAGCCGGTTATGCTTTACGGTCATCTTCCGTCCCCGGAACTGGATGATCACGTTACCGTCATCGTCCGCCGGCTGATAAACAATCGCGTTCTTCTTGTCCGGAAGCAGCAGAACGCTGTCTCCCATACTGAACCTTTCGAATGTTCCTTCCGTTTTTACGGAAAGGCGCTGCAGACGGCCCGTCGGAATACGCATCTCTTTTCGTGTTCGTTCCGGTTTTGCGTCCGGCCCGTGATCAGCAACCTGCCTTGCTCTCGCAAGCAGGCTCTCATCCATCCCGAGACGCCGTGCAATCTCAATCGCGCAGCTTTCCCCGCTCATGCCCATTTCCAGATGATACAGCGGTTTCAGGCTCGTCCGGTCAAAAGCCATCCGCGCGGAAATGACCTTGTCTGTCTGCTCCGCCCACTGCTTGATCTGCGGATCATGGGTAGTCACCATGAAGAAGCATCCGCGCCGGAGCAACTCTTCCAGAATGGCTGCCGCCAGGCCCGATCCCTCCGCGGGATCTGTCCCGCTGCCCAGTTCATCCAGCAGAACCAGGCTGTCCCTGCTGCACTCGCCCAGAATCCGGATCACATTGGTCATATGGCCGGAAAAAGTGGACAGGTTCTGGCTGATGCTCTGGCTGTCTCCGATGTCGCAAAGCACACGGTCCATCATGGCAATGACAGTGCCTTCTCCGCAGGGAATGTGCAATCCGCTTTGCGCCATCAGCGTCAGCAGGCCCACCGTTTTGAGACACACAGTCTTCCCGCCCGTATTCGGCCCGGTAACAGCAATACCGTTATCCGGCAGGGTCAGTTCCAGATTCAGCGGCACGCATGTTTTCCGGTTCAGCAGCGGATGCCGCGCCTCTGTCAGGCGAATCTTTCTCTCAGCAGTCAGTTTCACCGGCCGCGCCTTCATTTCCAGACTCAGCTTTGCCCTGGCAAAAATCACGTCCAGATCTGTCATCACCCGAATGGCATCACGCAGGGATGTTTCGTCAGAAGCAACCCGGTCGCTGAGTTCCCAGAGGATCCGCCGCTCCTCCGTATCGATATCGATGGCCAGCGCTTCCGTTTCCTGCCGAAGTGTCCGAACCGCCGACGGTTCCATGAACACGGTGCTTCCCTTGGCGGAAACATCCACAGCCGTCCCGGGAAATACGCTCTGGAACTTTTTCTGTACGGGAATCACATAGATGCCGTTCCTTTGGGTAACAAAGCTGTCCGCCAGTTCTTTCCTGTGATGGAGCAGAATCTGATTGAGCTTCTCACGGATCGCCTGTTCAGCATGCTCCCGCTGACGGCGAAGATTTCGCAGCGCGGGAGAAGCATCGTCCAGAACGGTATCTTCCCGGATGGATCTTTCGATCTCATGCTGCAGTTCGTTCAGATCCGGCAGTTCCGTATGCCAGGAAGCAATCCCGGCACTGAATATCTGTACCCCTTGCAGATATCTGCGAAGCCGCTGAACCGTCGAACAGAAGCGTGCGATAAAAGTCAGCTGCGCCGGCAGAAGCATTCCGCCCTGTGAGGCCTCGATCAGTCCGTTTTCCGTTCCTTCCGTATCCGTAAACGGCGGAGTGCCCGCGTTTTCCATCACACAGCGCGCGGCTGTCGTTTCCTCCATCCGGGCCCTGCAAAGCCCTTCGTGAAGAATCGGTTCCGTTTCGGCCAGTTTCTGACGCGCGGCCTGCGAAACCGCCTGATCCTGAAGTTGTTGAATAATTTTGTCAAACCCGAGTGTAATCATATCCTGTGTCATTGTAATCCCTCTTGTTCTGTTTTTATTCGACATGAACAAGATTCGGGGAGTGCGACACCAAAAAGGCATACAAAAAAGTGCCCGGCATCAGTCCGTACCGCGTCATGGCATCAGCAAACAGGCGGTCATGTCACCGCATGCTCCGTTCAACCATGCTCCCCGTTAACGAACCGACTCCAAACACTACCTCCCCGGGATTGCCTGCTCTGATCAGGATCCCCGTTGCCCGCATTATAGAGCGTTCTCCGGATCCTGTCAACCGTAAGTCACATGATGCTTTAATCCGTCTGACTCCGGCTTATCTGTCCAAAGTCATGATAACGAATCTTTCTCTGAAACCGTATTTTTCATAAAGATGGATTGCTTCATTGCCATAGACAACTTTCACATCGATCTCATTGATTCCGAGTTTTTGAAATGTGTTCAGCGCCCAATCCATTAACGCCGCGCCGTAGCCTTTTCCTCTTTCCCGGTCCAGAACGACAAGGTATTCCAGAATTCCTGTATTTCCATCTGTACCGATCTTGCAGAATCCAACAATACTGCTGTCGTTTTCAATCACAGCAATGCGGGATTTTCCCTCTTCAAGTTCGCTTTCAAACTGTTTGATTTTCTCCCTGGAAGGTGTTTGGGGATAGCGCCCTTTAAAATGTACGGAAACCCTGTTATGATGCTCCGCCAATGCTTCCAGGCATTCATAAAGCTTCCCGGTTTCTTCTGAATGGATTTCTCTGATCATTTCTGCCTCCCTGCTCAGCATCTCAATGAGCAGTCAGATGCTCTCTTTCCGTCTGTCCTGCAGCCACTGATCTTTTGTAATGCTGCTTACATGACCTGTCCGTTTCTCATGCATCAGCGGCACATCAACATCTTCCGATTTCCATTGATATCGGAATCCGCATTTCTCCTGGACACGCTTTGATTTGGTATTGCCTTCATAATATCCGACCCAGACTCTGGTCATGCCAATATCCTCAAAAGCATGACGGAGCATTTCCCTGACAGCTTCCGGCATAATACCCTTGCCCCAAAAAGGTTTCCCCAGCCAGTATCCCAGCTCGCATTCATCATCGCGTTCGGTCATGTCGGTACGGCCCTTCAGCTTCAGCTCAATTGCTCCGATTGCCTTGTTGTCGCTTTTCAGGCAGACGGCATAGGCTTCTTTACCGGAAAGAACATTCTTTATGATATCCCGGCTCTCACCGATATTCTGATGAGGAGGCCAGCCGGCAATCGGGCCGACGTCCGGATCCCTGGCATATTGATATAGGTTTTCCGCATCACTGTCTTTCCAGCGGCGCAGGATAAGTCGTTCTGTTTCAAGCATAGCTGATCATCTCCCCTGAGGCAGTTATTATCCTCAATAATACCATATTCAAAAAAGGCATATACCTCACCCGTTTCCTTCCAGCAAATCCTGAATAATGATCTCCGGAGAAAGCGGCGTCCAGTGCCCGGGCAGGCAGATCTCCGGTTTAATCTTTCCGACAGTCTCCGCCAGTTTTCCGGCCAAAACCGGATCCACCGTCCATTCCGGGAAAGCGCCGCCGGTGGAATCGCCGAGGATCAGCACCTTTTCTCCGGGCACTTCAACCAGGGTTGAGTCATCTGTGTGCGGAGCCTCAGCCTGAAACACCCGGATCCGGCAGTTGCCTGCATCCAGCAGCATCTCTCCCCGGAAAACCAGATCAGCAGGCGTCACAATCACCGGCTTGCCGTCAACATATTCATTTCGGATCCGTTTCTCCATCTCCAGGAAGAATGCTGTGCCTTCAGCTTCAAGTCGCTCACGGAAAGCCTTCAGATACTGGTTTGTCCGCTCATTCGCAAGACACAGTCCGTGTACAGCGTGCATCCCGAAGGTATGATCCCAATGCCAGTGGGTCAGCACGGTCAGCTTTGGCATCGGCAGTCCCGCTTCTTCCAGCGCCCGGTAGAATTCCTGCGTGTGTTCCGCAGAATGGCCCGCGTCCACCGCCATACTCCAGCGGTCTCCGCGAATATAGCTGAGGTTGGGGCGATCCCGTTCCGGCTCAAAAGGATATACCCAAATCCGTTCTGTCAGTCTGTTCAGATTCATTCTGTTTTCCCCTTCTCATACCTGCTTAGACAATCAGCAGTTCAGTCTTCCAGGCGCATGTCAAACGCCTTCTTGGAGGTTCCGCTGAAGCCTTTACTTTCATAAAAGTGATGTGCTTCCGTCCGGGATATTCCGCTCTGCAGGATCACCTTGTAGCAATGGCGCTCTTTTGCGAACGCGATTGCCATATCGATCACCCGGGAAGCCAGTCCCCGTTTTCTGTATGCCTGGTCCGTGACGACATTCTCGATGAAGCAGATTCCCCGGTTCCCCCGTGTGAGATTCGGAATGTAGACCGCGTAGCAGCTCGACACGACTCTGCCGTCGTCAACCGCGCCAAAGTACCGGATATCATCATTGCGCCCGATCTCTTCCCAGACCTGCCTGCTGTGTTCTTCCGAAATCTCGGCGTCGTCCGCGTCGAGCTGCCTGTACAGCTGGAGCAGCGACGCCAGATCCGATGCTGTCAATTCCCTGAATTCCATGTGATTTCCCTCCCGTGTCAGCGGGGTGATTTGACCATTGCCCGGCCGTTGACTGTCTCAAATCCGTATTTCTCATACAGGCCGTGTGCATCCCTGGTAAACAGAAAACCGCGAAGCCCGGCGTATTCCGGCAGAGATGCAATATGGGATACCAACGCTTTTCCAAGTCCCCGGTGCTGATAAGCCGGATCAATAATCACGTCGCATAAATACCAGGTTGTCGCATAATCGCTGATCACCCGGGCAAATCCGGCCAGCTTTGGTTCATCCTCCAGATAAACGCCGTAGCAGGCCGAGTGCTCCATGGATTTTTGGATCTGTCCCTTTGAGCGTTTGCCCGCCCAATAGGTGGTTTTCAGAAGCCTGACAACCTCGTCGACATCGATCCGTTCCGCGCCTTCAACGATCCTGCAGTTCGGATTTCCTGTTTCCTCCAGCATGATCTTCATATAGCCGCAGGTAAACGGGAAAAAATCAAACTTCTCCGTTCCCGTATGGACTGCCCCGTAGCTTTCATACCAGCTTCTCAGTACAGTGTTTTCCTCCACAATGCTCAGGTTCATGACGGTGCATCCCTGCTCTCCGGCAGTTTTCACGGCATGCAGAAGCAGGTTTCCGCCGATTCCCCTGTGCCGGTATTCGGGAAGCACGGAAAGGCTGCCCAACTCACATTCTCCCGGATCCCGGAGCAGCAGGGAGTAATAGCCGCAGATTCTGCCGTCTTCCTCATCCAGATACATAAGCCGGTGCTCGCCGTCCATGTGCCATTTCAATCGTTCTTCCGTCGTGGCGAAGGCCGTGAACCGGGGAGCATTTTCTTCGGTAAAGCCGAACTCATCGGCAACAGTCTGAAAACTTTTCCTGATCAATTCGGCGCATGCGGAAAGCTCGTCACGTTTTACTTCTCTGATCATCGCAACCACCTCCGTTTTTTACCCTGTGAAACAGTCTCATGATCTGATCTTTTCCAGCCGGTACAGCTGTTCCTCATCGATCTCAGCGTTCCCGTTCTTGAAAGAATAGCCCATCTTCTGATAGAACGGAAGGCCGGTAATGGAGGCCGGGATTTCAATCCGTCTGGCCCGCAGGGCAAATTCATCTTTTTCCAGCGTCTCCACGATGGCCCGGCCGACACCTTTTCCCTGACAGTCCGGACGAACAAAGATGCTGAACAGGCTGCTTTCATCCTCTTTGCCCCAGTAGGGTCCGATCGCGCCGCAGCCAATGATCGCGCCTGCGTCTTCAGCAACATAAAAATGTGTCCATGAGGCCCGCTGCATCACATGCTCCGGCGTCTGTGTTTTCACCAGTTCTTCCATCAGTTCTGCGGAATAATCCCCAACGTTTGAAATCCGGATCGTTGTAATAATCAGTTCAGAAACCGCCTGAGCATCCTGCTCTGTCAGCCTTCTGATCATCATGTCATTCATTTCCCCTTTCCGTGAAATTAAAAAGCCGCTTATCCGTCAGAGATAAGCGGCTGGCTGATCGATACGAATATACCAGTTTACTCTTCCCTGACCTTCTGATGATCGGATACATCAATAGTGCGGACATGTTCCACAGTGTTCGCAGACATCATCATGGCAGAAACAAATCCGAACCTGATCATGGGAGGGGCTCCTTTCCGGAAGTTTGCGTAGACTATACTACAGAAAACCTGCACTTGTCAATGAGTCTGCCGGCTGTGACTTACGCTTGACAGGAGCTGAAGAACGCATGGGAATATGAAGTCGGTTGTCTCAATAGTACAACTTGACGCGCAGTATATCATCAGTATATCTTATTCATGGCGAGTGGTGTCATATTTTTACTGCTGCAATTCCTGCTCCGCGGAGGTTGTCATATGATCAATTATAACATAAAGCATAATGAATTAACGGCGGAGGAATTTATCCTGCTGTGGGAATCTGTATGGGGTAACGGCCCTTCACTGGAGCAGACACGGCTGGCAATGGACCACACTTTGTTCAGGGTCTCCGTTTTTGACGGTGACACCGTTGTCGCAATGGCAAGGGTGATTGGAGATCTGGGACTCGACTACTATATCAAGGATGTGATTGTGAAGCCCGAATATCAGGGGCAGGGAATCGGACGCCTCATGATCAACGAAATCCTCACATTCATCAATGATCACGGTGTTCCCGGAACAGATATATTTGTTGAACTGTGTGCCATGCCTGACAAGATTCCGTTTTATGAAAAGTTCGGATTCAGTGCAAATGAAGCACAGCGTTTACGAAAGTATCTGCGGGTTTCACCATCATCAAAAATGAGGTAAAACAATGGACCTGAAAGCTTTCTGGCAGAATATCCTGTCACAGAACAGGGAACAGCTTCTTTCTTATTTTTCAGAGGATGCCGTTATCCGCTGGCATTGTACAAACGAACAGTTTACCGTCCCGGAATATTTACAGGCCAATTGTGAATACCCGGGAGACTGGACCGGAAAAATCGAACGGGTCGAAAATTTCGGAAACACAGTCGTGATGGCCGGACGCGTTTTCCCGGCAGAAGGAAGCGGTTCTTTTCATGTTGTGAGTTTCATCAGACTTCAAAATGACAGGATCATTGAAATGGACGAATACTGGGCCGATGACGGTGATGCTCCCGCATGGCGCAGGGAGATGAAAATCGGAAAGCCGATATACTGAAAAAGCCGGAGGAATGATCCAGTAATGGAAATCAAGAAAAAGCATCTGGACAGAAGAGAATGGTATACCGATGCCGAACGCAATTATTCCTGTCTGTACCATCGCGATGAGTATTTTCAGGGCGGCATCGGATTGATTACCTTTACCGGTTTGGCGAAACCTGATATAGTGGATACTGTTGAAGGTCCGTTCTGTATTGCCGATCAGGGATATCAGTGGCTGGAACTTGCGCCTGAAAACGGCCATTTTGTCCTGACCGCCATGTTTCATGACGAACAGTTGTTCCAGCAATATATCGATATCACGCTGATGAATGACGTTGCGGAAAACGGCGATGCCGTATTTTTCGACTTGTTTCTGGATGTCGTCATTTTGACGGACGGAACGCCGCGCATTGTGGATTCCGAAGAACTGGATGCAGCGTTATCCGGCGGAATCATCACCCGGAAGGAGTACGATCTCACAACACATACAGCCAAAAGAGTTGTTGATTTATATCATTCAGAAGACCGACTGATCAGGCAGAAGCTGTATGAATACAGAGCATTCTTCAATCACGGATCGAACACATCAAAATGAGATCAAATAATATGCCAGGAGCATTCAGCTCGGAAAGGAAACACCATGAGTAAGATCAGCCTCTCCCCCACCAATGACTACTGTCCCCAGACACTTTTCCTCTATGGTACCTATGACGATGAAGGCAAAGCCGATTTCGGGCTCTTCTGCTGGTTCAGCTATATCTGGCACGGCGAGCTCGGCGTCATGGCCTGCATCGGCGGCGAAAAACTGACAAAGGAAAACATCCACAAGCAGAAAATCTTTTCTGCCAATCTGGTGACTGAAGCGCTCTTGCCGCTTGCCGATTATCTCGGAAACACCGACGGTCACGACCCTGAGAAAATGAGTCTGGATTTGGACATCGAGAAGGGCCGTGTTCTTCCCGTTCCGATCCTGACTGCTTCCCCTGTTTCCTTTGAACTGGAAGTGAAGCAGTTCATTCCTCTGCACGACGGAGAAGTCATGCTCTGCAGCATCCGCAATGTGCTGCAGGACGATTTGCTGGCAAACGGCGCCGGCGGTTCTCCGGAAAAACTGGCCGCCATCGCTCCGGTCAGAACGACCTGCAACCGTTACTTCGGCTGGAACGGCAGCAATCTCGGCGCATGGGGTGAACCCCGGAAAGATCTTTGATAACCGCAGGAAGATTGAACTGCCTGTCCGCGGACAGCGACTGAAGAAACCCGTGATGCCTTCTTTGCAAGGAATCACGGGTTCTTATTTTTTCTGTTGACAAGCCTGTGCCGAATGCCTATAATAGGCACAATTTCATTCTGCACTTTGCTGACCGACCGAGATGGAAACGTGTAAACCGACCGATCGTTTTGGGAAGGAAGGGGTAGTGCAATGGAAAACAGAAATCTTACCAACAATCAATGTATCGAAGCAAAGATGCCGGAAAAGAAAAAGCACGGCTTCAATCCTGAAAAAATGTATACTTTTCTTCGAGGTTACGCCTCGGGCGCCGGCCTGACGGAAACCATGAAAGCGCTTTCTTTTGCCCGGACGCAGCATGCCGGTCAATACCGGAAGAGCGGCGAAGCTTATATCGTTCATCCCCTGACCATGGCCTGCAATGCCGTAAGCCTGGGCATCCGGGATGATCATGTGATCGCCGCCATTCTCCTGCACGATGTCTGCGAGGACTGCAATGTCGGTGTCATGGAACTGCCGGTCGGCGAGGCAGTCAGGCACAGTGTAAGCCTGCTGACTTTTACAGTCATGGACGGTGAATCCAAGGAAATCGCGAAGAACCGTTACTACAACCTGATTCTTGAAGACCGGACCGCCACGCTTGTCAAACTGATTGACCGCTGCCACAACGTATCCAGCATGGCCGGCACCTTTTCCCGGGAGAAACTCATCAGCTACATCGAGGAAACCCGCCAATATGTCCTTCCGCTTCTGCGAAAAGCCAAGTCAAGGTATCCCGCGGATGCGGATGTTCTTTTTATCCTGAAATACCACATGATCAGCGTCGTGGATTCGATTGAAGCCGCCATGCAGGCATATGAGAACGCCTGATAAAAAGCTTCCGTATCCTCCCGAGCCGGAAAAATACACTTGAGATTGACGAACGGGCAGGATTCTGTTATCCTGTCCATGGTTAGAGTTTCCTAATCAATAATCTGTGATCCATCAGAGAGGCGGGATGCCGAACCATAGTGGCATCCCGTTTTGGTAATCAATTGAAACTGCAGGGAACAGAATTCCTCCGACTGTCAGGAAAGGAGCACACTATGAACATCTATGAATCCGGGGAAGACTATCTGGAGCAGATTCTGATGCTGCTCGAAACCAAGGGACACGCGCGTTCCATCGACATTGCCATCGGGCTGAATGTCTCCAAGCCCTCCGTCAGTGTTGCCATGAAAAAACTGAGGGAAAACGGATACATCACCATGAGTTCCGACGGCATGATTTCTTTGACTGACAAAGGTTATGCGATCGCGCGGAGAATCTACGACCGGCATCAGGCGCTGACCAAGTATCTGATCCAGCTCGGCGTGCCGGAGGAAATTGCCAGGGAGGATGCCTGCAAAGTTGAGCACGATCTCTCCGAGGAGTCTTTTGCCGCGATTTGCAGGCAAATCAAATAACCGGCATTGCCAAGAAAAACGAGGAAGAAGGAATTTCGTTGGCCGTGAATTCGGTTCCTGCTGTCGGCATCCCCCGCGCCATGCTGTATTACCGGTATGGAATACTGTGGGAGCATTTCTTTCAGACATTGGGTGTTTCAACCATGCTGAGCCCGCCGGGCAGCCGCGGCATCCTGGAAGCCGGCACAAAGCTTGCGCCGGATGAAAGCTGCCTTTCCATGAAAATGTTCATGGGTCATGTAGACACGCTGATCGGAAAGTGCGACAGCATTTTTATTCCCAGATACAGCAACTATGGATACACCGAGCTGTTCTGCACCCGCTACGAGGGGATCTATGATCAGACCCGGAATATCTTCCGTGCGTCCGGTCAGCGATTCATCACCTGCAATATCGACGCCCAGAACGGTTCCCCGGAGCCCAAAGCCTTTGAACAGTTCGGTGTAGAACTGGGATTTTCGGCACGGGAAAGCCGGCATGCCTGGCGGGAAGCATCCAGAGCGCTGAAGCAGCACCAGAAAGCGGAAGAACACGCCCAGAAGGAGCTTGCCTCCAGGCCGGGCATGAAAATCCTGATCGCGGGGCACAGCTATGTCCTGTCCGATGCTTATCTCGGAAAACCCATCCTGGATTATCTGGATGCCGCCGGTACGATTTCTTTGCGCGCAGACGCGCCGGAGCCGGAAACAGCCCGGAAAGTCTGCGCTAAATTTTCCCCCACCTGCCGCTGGCTTGTCAGCGAAGAGATTGTCGGCGGTGTGCTGATGTGGAAAGACCAGGTGGACGGGATTATCCTGGTCAGCGCTTTCCCCTGCGGCCCGGATTCCATGACCAATGAACTGCTGGTCCGGCGGATCAAAGGCATCCCCATTCTGACGCTGGTGCTGGACACCCAGAGCGGGATGGCCGGGATTGAAACGCGCATTGAGAGTTTTCTGGATATTATCCGGTTTCAGAAGGGGGAAATGGGATGAAGCAGGAACGAAAAGCAGCCCTCCCCCGTTACGGCGAATACAACTGCGCCCTGAAGTATCTTGTGGAACAGGGGTTTGAAACCAAATGCATCCTCCCGCCGCCGCTTTCCAGGCGGACGGAGGATCTCGGCGCCAAGAACAGTCCGGATCTGGTCTGCACGCCGTTCAAAACAACGCTCGGAAGTATGATTGAAGCGCTGGAAGCCGGCGCGGATACCATCATCATGGTCCTCGGCGCCTGCCGCCTGAACTACTTCGGAGAACTGCAGGAACAGATTCTCCGGGATCTCGGCTATACCTTTGATTTCATCAACCTTTCCATATACAACACCGGGAAAAAGCGGGATATCCTCCGGGCGCTGAAAGGAATCAATCCCCGCTGCAGCATGGTAAAGGCAGGCAAAGCCCTGTATGAAGCCGTTCAGATGATAGAACACCTGGACGATATCACTTCGCTCTACTATCAGAACTGCGGTTTTGATCCGACCGGAACTTACCCGAAAATCTACAGGCAGTTTATTTCCGACATGTATGCCGCGCAAAACCTCGCGGAGATCCGGGAGGGATACCGGAACGCAAGCCGCGCGTTCGCGGAGATTACGCTGCATAAGCCTCAGGATCCGATCCGCATCGGGATTATCGGCGACTACTACACCGTCATGGATCCTTTCTCCAACCTGGAAATCGAGCAGAAACTGGCCGATATGGGCGTGGAAGTTCACCGGCTGATGAACATTACAAACGATATGCTGCGGAACAGCGAAAAAAACAAACAGGCAAAAATCCGGGAATTCAGCGAATACTCCATGGGCGCCAGTTCCACTTCCGATCTCTGGCAGGCGCAGAACTTTGCCGAACGGGGATTCGACGGCCTGATCCAGGTCAAGTCCGCCTGCTGCATGCCGGAAACGGATATCATGCCGGTGCTTGCCAACCTGTCTCAGGACTATAAAATGCCCGTGCTGTATCTGACCTATGATACCCAGAGCAGCGACGTCGGCCTGACGACCCGGCTGGAAGCCTTTTATGATATGGTCGAAATGAGAAAGAAGGTGGCGCATTGAACGTTCGGGACGCATTTCTCGGCATAGATGTGGGATCAATCTCCACGAAAGCCGTCATCATTGACGAGGGCAACGCAATCCTGGCACAGGAATATATCTGGACGGAAGGCAATCCGATCGGGGCGGTCAAAAAGCTGCTGGACCTGCTGGAAAAGCAGTTTGACCGGGAAGCCTGGCAGATCGTCGGCATCGGGGCGACCGGAAGCGCCCGAAGGCTGGTCGGATCCATCGTCGGCGCCACCGTCGTCAAAAACGAAATCACCGCGCACGCTGTCGGCACCACAACCTTTCATCCGGAAGTGCGGACCATTCTGGAGATCGGCGGCCAGGATTCAAAGATCATCCTCGTGGAAAACGGGATTGCGGTCGATTATGCCATGAACACGCTCTGCGCCGCCGGTACCGGGGCTTTTCTTTCCAGCCAGGCAAGGCGCCTCGGCATTGATGTGGAGGAAATGGGGCAGTACGCCCTGCAGTCCACCCACCCGACCATGATTGCCGCCCGCTGCACCGTGTTCGCCGAATCGGATCTGGTGCACAAGATCCAGATGGGCCACCCGCGGGAGGATATTATCGCCGGCGTCTGCCGGGCCGTTGCCTCCAACTATATCAACAATGTGGGCAAGGGGAAGAAAATCTGCTCCCCGGTCGTCTTCCAGGGCGGCGTCAGCAAAAACGTCGGTGTCGTACGCGCCTTTGAGGATCTGCTCCGGTGTCCGGTCATCGTGGATGATAACGGGCACCTGATGGGCGCCATGGGTGCGGCCATTCTCGCGAAGCGCAGCCTGAAAAGGACGCTTTTCGATTTTTCCGTGAAAAACATGGATTTCGTAACGCGTGACCGCAACTGCGGCGGATGTTCCAACAACTGCGAGGTTATCTGCGTATACCGTAACGGAGACCTGATTGATTTCTGGGGCAATCGCTGCGAACGCGGCGCTCCGCGGACAAGCCCCTGAAAACCATGTCATCCCGAAGAATCTCATGTCGTTCATTATTACACTTCATTCTGAAATATATATAAGGAGAGGACTGACCCATGTTCGGACACAGACCAGACGGAAGACGAGTAAAGAAACTGGACCCGATTGTACAGATTACCCCCTATCTGATGCCTATGCGCTGCGACGCCCAGGTATTCCTGGAGCACAAGGCCGACTATGAGAAAATGAGCCGCTACATTGTCCGCAAAAGCCAGGAAGGCGAGAAAATCACCTTCATGCAGATTCTCATAGCGGCCTATGTCCGGGCTGTCAGCAGGCATCCGGAAGTCAACCGGTTTATTTTCAATAAACAGTATTATTCCCGGAACAACTGCTCCGTATCCTATACCGTCCTGAAAAATCCGCAGGACACCGACAGCAACGAGGATACCGTCCGCATTCTCTTCGACCTGACGGACACGATCTTTGACGTCCGGGACCGGATGAATGACGCGGTGGAAAAAGCCCGGACGGCGGAAACCGACGGCTTTGTGATCAAACTGTGTTCGGGGGTGCTGGCGGTTCCCGGTCTCGCCACGCTGATTGTCGGCCTGGTGCGGCTGCTGGACCGGTACGGGCTCGCGCCGGCCGCGCTGATCAGGGAGCTGCCGCTGTACAGCGGCCTGTATGTCACCAACAACGGTTCCATCGGCCTGCATCATCCCCTGCATCACATCTATAACTTCGGCAATGTCAGCCTGTTCTTCGGCATGGGCAGCATTCTGAAGGAAGCTGTTGTGACGTCGGACGGTAATGCCAGAATGCGCCGTGTTCTCCCGATCGGCATCACGGCGGATGAGCGCGTCTGTTCCGGAGCACATTACGCAGCCTTCTTCTTTGATGTCATCCATCTGATGGACCACCCCGAGGAATTGGAAACGCCGCCTGAGGAAGTCCGCTTTGACCCGGGCGTGGAATACCATGTACCCAAGGTACAAAAACAATAACGAAAATATACACAGGGAGCAGGCTCCCGGCATCGGAGCCTGCTCCCTGTCATTTTATTTCACTGCAAATCTGTCCGGATGATATAGGCTGTCACGGTCTTCATTCCCTCCGGACGCAGGTCGTATCCGTCCTTTCCGGCGTTCTGCGCGATCTTTTCCCAGATTCGCATCGCATCCGGCACAGTACCTTCCAGATACGGAAGCAGCTTTTCCGCCGCCGCCTGCTCCGCGCCCAGGATCTGTGTCTTCAGGTTTCCCGTGCCGATCAGCTGCAGCGCCGTCGCCCCGAGATTCAGCTTCGCCGCGCCTGCCGCCAGGGAGGAGGAACCTTCCGCCGCCTGCGCAACCCCGTCCGTGTAGGCTTTCAGGCCGGTCACGAATTCGTTTGCCTGATCCAGCTGATTCTTCAGCGCGGTCAGGCTTTCCTTCGCTTCGGGAATCTGTTCCAGCCCGGCAATCGCACCGTCCAGCACCTGGGCATAGTTCTCCGCCGTCAGTTCCGGCAGCTTTACGCCGGCCGCTTCCAGTCCGCTTCCGGCAATCTGCTTGTTGGCAAACGCCAGCGTCGCGGCCATCATCTGCTGCGCGCCGCCGTTCAGTTCCTCGTTCCGGCCCGTCAGTTTTTCCAGTCCGTTTTTCAGATCGGCCGCCCCGTCAGAAACCTCGCCGGCGCCTTCCGCCACCTGTTTCGCGCTGTCGTCCAGCTGGGTCAGTCCGCTGTTCAGCGCTCTGAGTTTCTCCACGATTTCCGCGGTCTTTCCGGTCACCTGCGGCAGTTCCTCCCCGGCTTTCATCGCCGTCAGCACTGCACCGATTTCCTGTATTTCCGTCTGCAGGTTCAGATCGAGCCGGCCATCCGCTTCACGCAGCAGCATATTCACCGGTTCCGAAGTCGCCAGCGTCATCATCCAGCCCAGATCCGCATGATCCGCTTTGAACCTGGCGGAGAAAGAAGCCGGCAGTTTCAGCGTTTCGTCCGCGCCCGGAACGGCCCAGCCGACCAGCACCCTGCGTCCCATTTCGGTCACGACCGCCGCGTTTGTCAGCTCCAGGCCGCTCACGCCTTCCTCCGGCAGCGGCAGAAGCGTCACCGCCAGCGCCGGCAGTTCGCCGCTGCTTACATAGCTCACCGTCAGTTCCGCCTCCCCGGTCTTTGTTTTCAGTTCCTCCGCGGAAACTTCCCCGCCGTCCAGCGTCAGCCTGACCGTCGGGATCACCGCCGGCTGCCTGTCGCTTGTTCCCTGATAGATGATGTCCTTCCCGTCCGCCTGCCAGGTCAGTGTTTCTCCGTCCAGCGTGAAGCTTTCCTTTCCGCCCGCGTTGACGATTTCCGTCATCATCGTCCGGTCTGTCAGCTCATTCAGCCCGTCTGCGTTCTCCAGGCGGATGCTGTCCGTGATGCTTCTGACCGTACCCCCGGCGTCGGTGACCACATAAACCCTCTCATGCTTGGTATTCTCCGCCATCGCGGATCCGCAGCCCAGCACCATGATCAGCGCCATTGCCATCGCAATCAGTTTTTTCATCGTCAAAGACCTTCCTTTCTCATTTCAGGCAGCGCATATCCGCCGTCGTATGAACGATCAGTTTATCCAGGAGCAGCAGCACCGCGGGCAGGAGCAACAGCACCACCGCCACGCTCAGCAGCGCGCCCCGGGCGATCAGCCGGCACATGGAGGAGATGATATCCACCCTGGAATACAGGCCCACGCCGTATGTGGCGGCAAAGAAGCCCAGTCCGCTGACCAGGATGCTCTGCGCCGCAGAGGATACGGCGTTCTGCACCGCTTCTTTCCGGTCCATCCCGCTCAGCCGGTTCCGCTTGTACCGGGTCGTCATCAGGATCGCGTAGTCCACCGTGGCGCCCAATTGAATCGTCGAAATCAGAATCGGGCCGACGAAGGGCAGCTGCTGCCCGAAGTAATACGGAAGGCAGAGGTTTGCGGCAATGGCCAGCTCGATCACCGCGACAAGCAGCACCGGCAGGCTGATCGATTTCTGCACCAGCAGGATAATCACAAAGATCGCCGCGATGGAAATCAGGCTGACCACGGTAAAATCGTGGTCCGTGCAGGCGATCAGGTCCTTTGTGCACGGCGCCTCGCCGATCAGCATCCCGCCTTCATCGTACTTCTTCAGGATCCCGTTCAGCGTATCGATCTGCGCGTTCACCTCGTCCGATGAGATCACATAGGCGGAGTTAATCAGCATCAGCTGATACCGGTCGCTCTTCACCATGCCCAGGACGTCCTTTGGCACGATGCTTTCCGGAATTCCGGCTCCCAGCAGGCTGTCGATGCCGATCACGCTCCTGACCCCGTCCACCTGCTGCATCTCTTCCGTCATGTTTCGCACGTCCTGCTGCGGCACATCGCTGTCCACCAGCAGCAGGTGCGTCGTCGCCATGTCGAAGGTTTCCTCCAGTTTTTTGTTGGCGATCACGGATTCAAGCTCCTGCGGCATCACCCTGCTCATGTCGTAATAGACATTCACATGAGCATAGCCGTAGAACGCCGGAACGATCATAATCACCAGAATCACAGCCAGCACCTTATAGTGCTTTGTCACGAACCGGCCGATTCCGCCGACATCCGGCAGCAGCGGCCTGTGGCTGGTCTTTTCGATTGCCCCGTCCAGCAGCCGGATCACGCAGGGCAGCAGCACCACCGTGCCCAGCACCCCCATCACGACGCCCTTGCTCATCACAATGCCCAGATCCCTGCCCAGCGTAAAACTCATGAAACAGATGCTCACGAAGCCCGCCACCGTGGTCAGGCTGGAGCCGAGGATTGACGTGAAAGTCAGGTGAATCGCCTCCACCATCGCCTCGTCCTTGTCCCCGGTCTTTTCCTTCTGTTCCTTGTAGCTGTGCCACAGGAAGATGGAGTAGTCCAGCGTTACGCCCAGCTGAAGCACTGCCGCCACGGCTTTGGTAATGTAGCTGATCTCACCCAGGAAGTAATTCGACCCGAGATTCCACAGCACAGAAACCCCGATGCACGCCAGGAAAATGATCGGCAGCAGGAACGAATCCATCGTGATCATCAGCACCACCGCGCACAGCGCCACGGCGATTCCGACGTAAATGGCTTCCTGGTCTTCGACCATCTTCTTCGTATCCGTCACCACGGCGGACAGGCCGCTGACAAAACACTTCTCCCCGGCTGTCTTCCGCACCTGTTCAATGGCTTCCATCGTTTCCTCGGAGGAGGATCCCTCATCGAAGAACACAGCGCTCAGCATACAGTCTCCCCGGCTGAATTTTTCCCGGATCTCCTCCGGGATGATTTCAACCGGCAGCATTCCCTTTGTCAGGGAAGCATATCCGATCACGGAGTCGACATGGGGAATCTCTTTCAGCGCGTTCTCCATGTTCTGCTGTTCCGGAATGCTCATGCCCTCCGTCACCAGCAGGGAAAAAGCACCTTTCCCGAAGTCCTCCAGCAGGATCTTCTGCCCTTTCACCGTATCCAGGTCCTGGGGCAGATAATAAAGCAGATCATATTTGGTCTTTGTCGCTGCCATTCCCAGGATCGACGGGATCAGCAGCAGCAGGCAGAGGATCACCACAATTCCTCTGTGCCGGACCATCCATTTGGTAAAACGCTTCACGTTTGTCCCTCCTCGTTTTCCAACATGGTGTTGACTTTCTCAACGCAACGCATTATAATCGCCTCGTTGATTGAAATCAATAATCAATTTGATTATCAATCGTCTGTTAATCAACACCCTTGGCCCCGCCGGGAGTTATTCAACACCAGCCGCCCCATTTGTTCAGAATCCCGCCGTCACGCGAAGAGATCTTTCCACCGGCTTTCGGATTCGATAAACAGAAAGAAGGTTTACCAAATGGAATTAACCGAAAAAAAAGAAGACCGCCGCGTTCGCCGTACCAAAAAGCTCCTCACCCAGGCCCTGACCCAGCTGCTCCGGGAAAAGCAGGTCAACGAAATCACCGTCCGGGAGCTGACGGACCTGGCGGATATGAACCGCGGCACCTTCTATCTGTATTATAAGGATATCTATGACATGCTCGAAAAAATCGAGGACAGCATGTTCAGCGCCCTCAACCAGATCATGGATCTCCATGAAAAAGAGGCGGCCGGTCTGCAGACCAGGCCCCTCCTGCTGGATCTGTTTCATTTTATAGAGGAAAACAAGGAAATGGTGCGCGTCCTCCTCAGCCCCAACGGGGACATCAACTTCCTGCACCGTCTCTTCGAAGTCATCCGGGAAAAATGCCTTCATGTCTTTCCAGCCCTGCCGGACAATCAGAGCGAGACGGACTTTGACTACCGCTACAGTTTCGTGGTCTTCGGCACAGCCGGTCTCATCCGCGCCTGGGTCAGCCGCGACTGTAAGGAACCGGCTGATCAAATGGCTGATCTGGCCGACGCCCTGATCCGCCAGGGCAGTCTGAATGACCTAAGCTAAAAAGTAATCCTGACCGAAGGGGTTTAAGGGGGCGATTGGAAAACCCCCTTATTCATTTCCTCGATCATTCTGCCGACCCCGTCCTCATCATTCCCCGGGGCGATCCGGTCGGCGGCGTCCTTTGCCGCCTGGACCCCGTTCTCCATCGCCACCCCGATTCCGGCCGTGCGGATCATGCTCAGGTCGTTGGAGCCGTCCCCGAAGGCGGCAGCCGCTTCCGTCCCGATCCCCAGATAATCGCATAAAGCCTGCAGCGCTGCCCCCTTGTTCGCCCGCCCGTCATTGATTTCGATGTTCCGGGCGATCGATGAGGTGACCGCCAGCTGCGGGAACCGCTCCGCCGTCTTTATCATCACGAACTCCTGGATCTCTGCAGTTTCACAGAAAGCCTGGATTTTCTGTACGGCCTTTCCTTCTGTGCGGATGCGCTCCTTCAAATCCGGCACGGGCTTGCGCAGCGCCAGGATCATCTTCAGGTAGATCGGGCTCGGCGCGTAGCGGTCAGCTTTCTTCAGCATCTCCGCCGTCATATAGGCCTGTCCGTCCTGATAGCAGTCATAGATTGCCGGAAAACCGTCCAGCCAGGTCATGACCTCCAGCGCCGTCTCCTGCGGAATCTCCGCACGGTACAGTATCCGGTCCTCTTCCCTGTCGTATACAGCCGCGCCGTTGGCCAGGATCAGATAGCGGATGAAGGAAAGATCCCGGATCTCTTCCGGAAGGCCGGTATAGATCCTCCCCGTAGCCGGCACGATGAAGATCCCCGCCTCCGCCGCTTTTTCCATGGCATTCCGGTTCCGTTCCGTCAGCCGCTTGTCCGTCGTCAGCAGCGTCCCGTCCAGATCCATCGCGATCAGTTGTATTTCACCCATAACCAGCCCTCAAAACCATTCCGACCGAAGGTCCAGGGGTTCGTCGCGCCCGGAAAACTGTCCAGTGGACAGTTTTCAGCAAAGAACGGGCGATAGCCCCGGGCACTCGGAAAGCCCCCTTATTCAAACCTGTGACACAACCACCTGAACCCTCCGGCCGGCACCTTCACCGCCCCGGCGTCTCCGACCGTCCCGTCCATCAGATCCGTATACTCTTTCTCATCCCGCAGCCAGGCCGTCGCGTCCTCGCTTCCGAAGTTGAACAGGGCCAGGATCTGCTCCTTCCGGTAATACCGGCCGATCCCCACAATGTGGTTGTTTCCCGTGTCCAGGATCCATGTATCCGCCTCCGTGTCAAAGGCGGCATGTTCTGCTCGCTGCGTTTCCAGTTCCCTGATCGCAGTGAACACACGCCCCTCCGGAGTATCTTCCCTTGTTCTCAGTTCGGCCTTGGTCCAGTCCATGTTTCCGCGGTGCAGATACCGGCTGTCCTCCCGCTTCAGCGGATCGTCATGGTACGCGTTGTCGTTTTCCTGAGCAATTTCGTCCCCGCTGTACAGCATCGGGATCCCGCTCAGCGTGAACATGAACGCATGCAGCATGATGTCCAGCCGGATCGCTTCCTCCATGGCCAGTTTGTCCCCGCTCTCCCGGGCGGACTCTATTCCGCACAGGGAGGCTGTCGTGCCGCACAGGCGCGCGTCCCCCAGCCGCGGATCATCGTTGTACAGTTCGCCCCGTGCCGGACTGTCCGGCCATTTCCCCGTCAGATAGTTGTTCAGGAACCGCTTGTGCGGGATCTCCTCCTGGCCGAACTGCCGCAGGAAATCGTAGTCCAGTCCCCAGCCGATATCGTCGTGGCATCGCAGATAGTTCAGGAACGTGTATACCTTCGGCAGCGAGAACACCTGCTGCAGCTGATGCGTCAGCAGCCGTACATCCCGTGACGCCACCGTATGCCAGATCGTCGCCATCGTGGTCACGTTGTACAGCAGGTGGCATTCCGGCCTCTCCACCGTCCCGAAGTAAGGCGCCACCTTGCTGGGTTCCATCACGACCTCGCCCAGCAGCAGTGTGCCGGGGCAAACGATTTCGCAGACAATCCGCATCATCCGCACCAGCGAATGTACCTGCCTCAGGTTCCGGCAGGTTGTCCCCAGCGTTTTCCAGATATACGGCACTGCGTCCAGCCGGATAATATCAATCCCGTGGTTGCACAGGAACAGCATGTTCTCCGTCATGTCGTTGAACACTGTGGGATTGGCGTAGTTCAGATCCCACTGATAAGGATAGAAGGTCGTCATGACGATCTTTTGTGCTTCCTCGCACCAGGTAAAGTTCCCCGGCGCCGTGGTCGGGAACACTTGCGGCATCGTCTCGTTGTACCAGTTCGGAATACTCCAGTCATCGTAGAAGAAATACCGGTGCTGGAATTCCTCCTCCCCGGCCCGCGCCCGGCGCGCCCATTCATGGTCCTCGCTGGTGTGGTTCATCACAAAGTCCAGGCAGAGCGCGATGCCGCGTTCATGGCAGTCCGCCGCCAGCTCCGCCAGGTCCTCCATCGTCCCCAGTTCCGGCTGAACCTTACGGAAATCGCTCACCGCGTAGCCGCCGTCGCTGCGCCCCTCCGGACTTTCCAGCAGCGGCATCAGGTGCAGGTAATTGACTCCGCATTCCGCGATGTAGTCAAGCTTTTTCCTGACGCCCTGCAGATTCCCCGCGAACGGCTTCACATACATCAGCATGCCGACCATCTCATGGCCCTTATACCAGTCCGGGCATTCTTCCCGGGCCCGGTCCATCATTTTCAGTTTTTCCGGCCTCTCCAGCCACATGCGATACAGCATCTCGGTAAAGTAGTCGTAGGCCCCCATATCATTGTGATACAGTTCGCAGTACAGCCATTTCAGCTCGTTCGCGTGCAAGCGGTACCGGATTGAATATTCTTTCTCCCATGTTGTGTTCATATCGTTCCTCCTCCTGCCTGTCTGTCGGAAAAACATATAATCAAAGGCCGTACTCCCGGTCTCTGATATTTCATTCATTCTTTCTCTTTGATTGTATCATGATTCTATTATTCTTCGCAATACTTTACGGTTGCCGACCCGTCCGGATTCCGGACACCGGGATCCACCCCTGTTGTTTCCGCCATTTTCTTCAGTACCCGTTCCGCATCCTCTCCCGTCAGCAGGCAGGGGGAGTAATTGTTGTGCCGTTTATCGCTGGTAATGCTGATCGG
>Ga0265301_10001166_pt1 | contig 35399 bp, 37 predicted proteins | sample AusTroGonzalo_MG_2_FD_193488 | JGI IMG/M metagenome (GOLD analysis project Ga0265301, IMG submission 193488) | Bovine rumen microbial communities from tropical cattle in Woodstock, Queensland, Australia - Gonzalo_04 | ecosystem: Host-associated > Mammals > Digestive system > Stomach > Rumen ...
AGGATTCATCATTGGTTTTGTGGTAGGCGCGGCTTTGACAATTTTCTTTATGGATTTGCCGTTGTCGAAAATTCCCGAAGAAGACCGCCGAGAGATTGAGCGTATGGTTAAGCGAGCTTATTGGCAGTCGCGCAAGAGGGGTTAGTCTATGTCAGAGATAACGATAACCGACAAGGAACACGATCAGATCGTCGCAACGGTCTGGGAGGAGTGTGCGAGAATATACGACTTCGACTACCGACGCAACCGAAGTCTGCCGCCGTTTGACCTGCCGTGGGAGCATTGCTCGTCATGTCATGAGCGTCACAGGTGTGTCGTGGACTTGAGAGAGGGCACAAGCGAGTGCGTGGCATGTCGGTTCAAGCGCCGGGTCAAGGAAGAGGAGCAGAAGGTTATCGATAACAAGCTTGCCTACCGTAAAGAACAGTTGAAGGACTTTGCCAAAATTTGACACTTGGGAAGTTCCCACGGTCGGGCCTCCAGAGTAATCTGGGGGTCTTTTTTGCGTCGTTACTGCGTCGCTACTGCGTCGACTCGGAATAAAAGTTGTTAGTAGCCTACTTTATCGGTGTTACAAGGGGTTAAAACATGCCAAAAAATGACAAAAAACAACAAAAAGACACTAAAGCGAGCGTCGAGACAACTAGACAAACTGCAGAGGTTGTCGACATCCAGCCAGTAATAGCCGACAAGACATTCGTAAATCTCTTAAAGCCAGCCGACAAAGTAACTGTGGCTGAAGTTAATGCCGAGATGTCCAAGGAATATGGGTGGCTTGGCAACGATGTCGTAGGTTCTATCCGGTGCGTATTGCGCGAACTTGTCCGGGCTCGTCTTGAGCGCGAAAAAGGAGGCAAGTGATGGCAGAAGAAAATACACAGAATGAAGCGATTGAGCCAGCAAAAACTCCAGAAAAGCCCAAAAAGAAGCTTCCTGGCATTCCTTTTACGTCTGAAACAGCGAAGGCTCTGAAAGCCAAGGCTGACGCTGCAAAAGCTATGCGCAAAAAGGTACGCGCAGAGATGCTTGCAACGTTGTGCACGAAGGCCGACCTCGGTCTTGAACTGTACAAGGCGATGAAAGCCGGTGACGAAAAGGCCATGAACGCCATCGAGAAGGCTATCAAGATTGTCGGTCTGCATTTCGACCAGAGTGAGGAATCGGTAACCAAGGTCGATCTCAAGAGCGACAACAAAGTAGATGCCAAGGTGCAAGTATCTGTAACTGGTCTTGATGGATAAAAACATCCACATAGACCTTAGCGGTGACGCGCTTCTGCCACATCAACGGAAGCTGATAACCAGCAAGGCCAAGAAAACCGCGCTAATCTGTGGGCGGGGTGCTGGCAAGTCTTACGCTTGCGCAGCTCTTATCTTGCTCACGCTTATACGCGGTCGCAATGTTCTTGTAGGTGGACAGCGTTACGAGACATTACAGACGACATTGTATTCTGACATCAAGGAACTTGCGCAGAAGTGGCATTTGTACGATTTAATCGAGTGGCGACTGTCGCCTATGATGATGACGCTTGGTGATTATCACGTATGGTTTGGATCGTACGAAAGTATCGACGCAGTTCGTGGTTATTCGAGAGTGTCATTGATCGTTTTAGACGAAGGATTTTTAGCACCTGTCAATATTTTGTCCGTATGGGGCCCGTGCCAGCGTGCAACTGGTGACGGTAAACACAACAGAATCGTGCTCGCAACCACTCCGAGAGGCGGCTCTCTTTGGAACGTGATGTTCGCTGACCCAAAGTGCGACTGGTCGATTATACGAGCTGTCACGACGGACAACACGCATATCGAGAAAGACGAATACGACTTAATCATGTCTGGCATCACAAACGACGCGATGTACAGACAAGAAATACTCGGCGAAATCTCTACAAACCTTACAAGCGCAATCATCAAGCTCGGTGATTTTCCGCAGTTCCAGGCTCCGACAACCGATAACCGTGTAATAGCTGGTCTCGACTGCGCCGAAGGCGTCGAGAGGGACTGTACAGCATTCGTCAAGCGTAGAGGTAACGAAATCCTTGAAATGTGGAAGCTGTCAAACATCGACCATGAAGAGACTGTAAGACGTATTCGAGAGAGCAATAGACGGTTAAAGATTGACACTTTGAACATGGACGCAGCGTTTTCGGATTATGAGTACAACATCCTCAAATATGAAATCAGTTGCGAACAAGTCAACTTTGCTCGTGCTGCTACTGAAGAAAACAAAGAGAAGTATGCCAATGTCCGTGCCGAGATGTATTTCAACACCGCATGGCACATAAAGCATGGCCTCTGTTGCGACGGTTTCGACTTGTCTCCAGAACTGAAAAGACAGCTGTGCGCTATTGGATGGCTCCATAACAATCAAGGACGGTTGTTGATAACCAAGAAGGAAGAACTTCGCGAAGTGTTGAAGATGTCCACCGACGTCGCGGACGCGCTTGCACTCACTTGTCTTGACCGCTACACGGCTGATGACCCTCAAATCAACCAGCAGACTGACGACAACCGCGCAAAGCATCGCGACTATGCTCGCAGACTTATGGGTTGATATAAACTGCTTGAAAAGGAAGTCTCAATGGGTTGGATTTGTACGAAATGTGGCAACTGCTGCCGACACGTGGGCGAAGTCCCAAGCATGGCCGGGTTTGCCAAGGAGGATGGCAGTTGCAAGTTCCTGGAGAACAACATCTGCACCATCTACGAGAACCGTCCACCAATCTGCAACGTCGCATGGGTCTACGAGCATTTCTTCAAAGGCACTGTCACCGAAGAAGAATTTTACGCCAAGACCGAAGAAGCGTGTGAAAAGTTGAGAATGGAGTAATTTACTTAGCAACAAGGCTAGGAGTAACACATGGCCAGGAATGTTGAAATATTGAACAATGTCGAGTATGCGACAGCTTTGAAGGAGGCGATAATACTCAGACAGAAAGGCACGATACCGCGAGACATCGACGATATGCTTGGCGTATTCGCCAACTCTATCACACACTGGGTTATCGTCGACGCCGTCAAGAACGGTAGGCTTTGGCTTGAGCACAGTAACGACGAGGATTTCCAATGCAACGTGCGTCTTGGAATCCTGAAACAGCTCGACAAGGTTGACACAAACCGTCAACCGAAAGAAATCATCAAGTACCTGTTCCGTGTAGGAACGTCCGCGATACGCGACCAGCTCCTGTACATTAACAGAGACAAGCGCAAGCACGAAGAAATTGACATCGAGTCAGCAATAGTCACCACCGACATATACGGAAACCGACAAGGACTCGGATTCGAAGCAACTACAACAATGTAAGAGGAATAACACATGGGTTATTACGCATCAAAACTCAGAGAAGAACTCGGTCTAACAGCCGAACAGCAGACGGAAACCGTCGAAACTCCGACAGAAACCGTCGAGACTCCTTCAGAACAGCCGGAACAGACTGAAACCGCTTCCGAAGAAGTGTCAACAGATAACCAAGAGAGCGAAGCTCCGGTTGACGGTGACAACCATTCGGAAAACGATAACCAGCCAGAAGAGACGAAGGACGAGACAAAGGATGAACCAGCCGAACCGACGGAACCTCCGTCCGAAAAGCCGGACCTGTCCAAGATTTCGAAAGAGGAAAAGGCCAGCCATGCGTTCAAACATCAACTATCCAAGATGAAGGAGAAGCACAAGGCCGAACTCGAAGAACAGCGCGAATCGCTCAAGAAGGAATTCCAGCAGCAATTCGAAGAGTTCAAGAAGTCTGTCGTGAAGAAGGAAGAGGAGCCTGTCAAGACTCGCGACGACTTTGCCGACGGCAAGGGTGGCGACGACGCTTACATCGACTATCTGACACAGCGCGGTGTCGACAAGCGCTTGGCCGAGATCGAGAAGCAGAAGGCCGAACAGCAAGCAAAGGAAGCCGAGCAGAAACAGCGCGAAGCCGAAGAGCAAGCACAGCGCCAGCAAGTAGCAGACTACTTCAACGCTAATGCTAAGACAGAGTTCGGCGACAATTACGGCGAGTTCGAGAATCGTCTTAAGAAAGGTGTCAGTAATGGACTTGCGGAAGTGTTGGACGAAGCTCCGGCTGTCCGAGACTTCATATTCTCAACACCGGACGGCCCGCTGGTTCTCAACGAGATGCTGCAAGACCGCGACGCGTTTGTACGTGTCATGAGCCGTGGCTCAAATCCGACACTTGCCATCATCGAGTGCCACGACCTAGCCCGTGAAATCCGTCAGAAGCGTTCGGCACCAGTCGAAACTGTTCCAAGGATGCCGCGCATGGGCAAGCCCGGAGTCGGTGCGAGCACTCCGACTGCTCCGAACATATACAACGACCCTGCCGCTATGCTTGACTGGGTTCATAAGCGTCGCAATCGGTAACAGATAACCAGATTAGAACAAAAGGCTGCCATTTTTTGGCAGCTTTTTTGTCATGTCCTACTTTACTTATTGACAAGGGTTGGAATAGCTAACCAAACCTTTTCGCCAACTGGCGGCTCAGCCAGATATGCGTGACACAGTTCCGAACGCACGGAGCAAAAGAGTTAAACCCGACATGGACTTACTGTCCTGTCATAATTTGTCACGCATTTCAAAACGTTATTCAGAGCGTGGCGAAAAGGAAAATCAAGAAATATGGCTATTTACGGTCAAACTAGCACTCCGACCAACCAGTTCACGAACAACGTGAAGGTTCAGTGCATCGCTTCCAACGTTGCTGACGCCCGTGTGTTTACTAAGGCTTCTGTCAGCAAGATGTCTCAGTCCGACTTCGAACGCAAGAAGTACGGCAACAGCTACAAGCTCTATATTCCGGGCAAACCGAAGCTCGTCAACGGCGTGGTCGCAGACCCGTCCAACGTGACTGAAGTCGAAACCGAAGTGTTCATCGACAACGACAACGTTTCCGAGGAACTCGGCCCGTTCCAGCGCCTTGGCGACATCGAATCATTCGACGACCAGATTGGTCAGCCGATGGCTGAAATCTTGGCACGTGGTCAGGAAAAGAAGATCGTCGAAAAGGAAATCTTCAAGGCTGCTTACGGTATCGTCGTTCCGAAGACTTCCGAAGCTCTCGACGGTGCGGATTTCGGTAACCTTTCTGCCGCTACGGCAAAGCTCCGCAAGCTCGCTCTCGGTTCGAAGCTCATCGGCTTCTTGGATCCGGATGTCGACGCCGTGATTACTGGCAAGGGTTTGAACAAGTTCCAGGCTCCGTCCGATGACTTCAAGCGTCTCTACGGTGAAAACGCTGTGGGTCGTTTCGGCACTGCAAAGTGGGTTGAATCTCCGGATTTGCCGACCATCCACGTCGGTACTGCTTACACTGGTTCAATCACTCTCGGTGATGCTGTCCTCGATGCTGACAACGTTGCTCAGGGCTTCGCTGAAATCAAGGAAATCACTGGTACGAACCTCGTGAAGGGTGCGATGTTCACCGTCGCTGGTCTCAAGATCGTCGACGAATCTGGCATCCAGACTCAGGTTCCGTTCCGCATCATCGTGAACGAAGTTTCCAACGGTGGCACGAAGGGTAAGATTTCCCCGCTCCGCATCACTATCGATGGCAAGGCTTTCGGTAACCCGAACGCTTGGGTGCCGACTGGTACGACCACGCTCACTCTCGTGGCTGCTCTGAACGCCAACACTGATTACGTTATCGGTGAAGTCCGCTCTGAGGACTGTCTCGCCTATGACACTTATCAGTTCGACGTGCTTCCGGGCTCTACGGACGAAATGGTCTCCACGGTTGGTGGCTCCAGCATCAAGATGCGTATCTTCGGCGACGGTACGAACCTCAACAAGCTCTATCGTCTCGACTCTACGTACGCTGCTGCGCTGTTTGAACCCCGCGAAGCATGTGTACTCTACTTCGAGGCTTAATAGACCAGAAGAATAGTGTTACTCCTTGGGGAGGCTGGACGCAAGTCCGGCCTTCTTTTTATCGTAATTACGTTTGGAACGTTCAGCGTTTTTCTTTCTCCATTCTGGGTCTTTGGACTTTTCAGCGTGCCATCTTTTCATGTACTCTTTACGAGTTTCTTTATCTGTGTGAATTGCTCTAACTCCGAATTTTCTGACACAGTCAATAGCACGAAACTTGTTTGCTTCATTTTCAGCACGTGTAACCCATCTTAGGTTTTCTACAGAATTATTCTGTTTATTCCAATCCCAATGGTCTACCTCTGGCTTGTTATCCGGATTTGGTATAAATGTTTCTGCTACAAGCCGATGTACTTTATATGCTTGTCCATCAAGCCAGACTCTCAAATATTTTTTAACTGGCGAGCCATAAGTCCAGTACCATTGTTTTTGGTGAGTTCCACGCTTAGGTGTGAACACAGCTCCGTCACTTCGGACGAATAAGCCAGTTTGAGGATGTTTGGCCAATAAAAGGCCATTTCCGATATCGAATATACAATCTGCTGCCATAATGATAGAAATATAGCAGGGAGTTGGTTCTGATGCAACCCTACTTTATTGAAGAAAAGCGAGGTTTTTTAATGCTCAGCGTAAACCAATTAATCCAAGATGCCTATGAATCAATCGGAATGGCCGGACTGGGCGAATCGGTCGGCGAGTCTGGCGACGACAATCTCAACGTTGTCGGTGTCAAGGAGCTCAACAGACTAATTACACAGCTCAACAACGAAGGCTACATCGCCATGTCCCAGCAATGGATTGACGGGCCGCAAGCTCGTGTTATCTATATCCGTAAGTTGCAAGACGGCGAGACCGCTCCGAACACGATAGACATGGAACCGCCGCAAAAGATTGAAAGTGTTGCCAGAGCAGTTGGCGACCGTTTCATCGTGTTGCGCAATTCCAACCTTGTCGACCAGTCGTACAAGAATCCGGGGACGACGGCGCTCTCATGGACTTACAATACAGAAGTCGAGACCCAGACCATGTCAGACCACGGACAACATCGCCTCGTCGGCATCCTTACGCTCGATGGCGACCCACGCAACAAGGTGCGCATCTGGTACAATTCCAAATTACCGTCTTACACTCTCGAAGACACGATTTACTTGTCAGACCTTTATAACGAAGTTCTCATGGCTGGTCTGTGCAACCGTCTTGCGAACTACTTCGAGCTTTCCGAGGAGAAGAAGGCTTCGACGGCTTCCGACTTCCTTGCAGCCAAGTCGATGATCAAGCGCAACAACATCACGCAGAGAATGCTACAGACGTCGAAACTCGGCTCCGACTGGCGCGACAGCTACAACGTAGGTCTCAACGGTTCTTGGATCTAAGGAGGACTCATGTCCAAGACGACAGTCTCAAACTATCTGATTTCACCTGGTACGAACAAGGGAAAGCATCCGGCCACGATGGGCTCTTCGTGGTCTTGCAACATGTTTCTCGACGTGAACCAAGAGAACCAATATCTCGCATCGCTTCCGGGACTGGAATTTATTCGAAAGATTGGTAACGGTCGGTGCCGAGGCGCGTACGTTTCAAGCGTGGGTCTGGCGTCACAGAACCAGCAAGAAAACGCTTTCGTCGTGTTCGGAGCATCCTTGTATCGTCTTGACTGGAGTGGCGGATGTACCAAGATTGGTACGGTTGCCAGCGGAACCAGCCGTGTTCATTTCGCCGAGACTGGTGGAATCAACCCTTACTTGCTAGTTGCTGACGGTTCAGACCTCTGGGCTTACAACTTGATTGACGGCGGAGACCTACGTAGAATAACTCTTCCGGAGCGCGTGACCGGAGAAGGCGGACAAATTAATCCAAGCCACGTGGCTGTCGTTGGTGGTTCAGTGGTTATCAATGACCGGACTAGCGGTTTCTTGTACTACAGTATTCCGTATCCGTTGAACAGTGATACACGCGAGGTGTTCCAGACACAAGTAGTCGCTGGTCAGATGCAACCAGTCTACGACCCGAACAACGCATACAAGGTATTAACAAAGTCGGTCGATGCGTTCGAGTGGATGTTCTTGGATTCTTACGGAGTCCAGCAGTATTTCAACGCCGAGAGCTCTTCTGACAACGTGCGTGCAATAGCCGCCATCGGTGCGAACCTTTACCTCTTCGGGTACAAGTCGGTCGAGATTTGGCAACGCGGGGCATCCGAGGACGCGACTTGGCAGAGGCAGTCTTACACGGCGAACATGTCAAACGGTCTCCAAGCTCCTAACAGCGTTGCCATCTGTGGAAGCAATTTGTACTACCTCGGTTCTGGTGAGAGTTATGCAAAGGCTGTGCTCATGGTATCAGGCCAGAGCTATACAAAAATTTCCGAGGATTGGCTAGATGACAAGTTGTTGCAAGAGACTGGCGACACGGCCTATGCCTTTGCTTACGCACAAGGTAGCCACAATTTCTACGTGTTGCACCTCGGCAATTTGCAAGAGACCTGGTGCTACGATACCGAGACTAAGGAATGGCATCAGCGCACGTCACGAGTCCTAGACTCCGGCGACGAAACTCGCTGGAGAGCGTCAGACATGGTCTGGTTCAAGGGTGAGTTCATCGCGTTTGCCAACGACGGTTGCGAATACCGTCACAGCGATTCTTACTGGTGGGAAGACTACGGCGATAGAATCGTTGAAGGCAAGCCTGAACGTCTTCCGATGATTCGTCACAGACAAGGTGCGGTTATCGTTAACGACGAAAAGCCGTTTGTATTCAACGAGCTCGCCGTAGAATGCAATGTCGGATGCTGGGAAGACTATTCCTTGCAGCCTGAACTGTTGCTTGAAGTTTCTAAGGACGGCGGCAACACGTTCGGACACATCCGCACGGCCAAGCTAGGTAAAGCTGGTAACTATTCGCACCGCGTCAGATATCATGTACTGGGTTACAACCGTCTGTGCGTGTTGCGACTGACTTACAGCCATCCGACTGCGTTGGAACTCACTGGATGCAGTCAGAGAATTTCTCCGACGACTAGCGTCATCTAGGAGGCTGTATGTATAGCGGAACAATCAACAAGACATCGCCTATAATCGACCTCAACACGGTCTTGACTGGTACTTGGGACGAGCGTACAGTCAACAGCTGGCACGTTGTCATGAGTCCGTTCTTCACTGCTTTCGACTCTGTGGCAGACGCTGGCAGCCTTGCCCTGCCTTTCACTGTGACGCGACCAGTCCCGGCGATGCTCTTCGGCAACAGTGGGAACGTTTCGGCTCTGGTGGTAAAACCGGGAGACACGGCCATCGTGCTGCCGGAGTCCGGAGCAGTACAAGTGCAAGTGTTCGGAGCGGCTACGCAGCTTAAAGCCGTCAGATGACCCTACTTTATCAAAGAAAGAGGAATTTGTTATGGAAAACAAGGACATTCTCGCAAAGCTTAAAGCTCTCACGTCCGCTATGGAGGACTATCTCGACAAGATGGACATGGACGAGGCCGATGAAGAGCAGAAACCAGTAAAGAAGCCGGTGAAGAAGCCGAGTAAGGAGGACTAATCTATGTGGCCAGTTATAGCGGGTATCGGAGCCGCAGCAGCATCAGCACTAGGCAGCTACTTTGGCAACAAGTCCGACGCGGATCGAGCTTCTGAAGCTTATGACAAGATTGCTGGACTAGCTAAGGAAGCCGGGGCCTTGAACGAAGGCGACATCAAGTCGTACGGAAGTCTTATCAACAACATGTACGGCAACGGAGCCAGACAGTACGACACTGCATTGGCGAACTTCCTTAACAGTCCTGTATACCAGAACGAAGGATTCTCGTACAACGGAAATGTTGCCGACTACATGGACCCGTATGCAAACCAGCGTGCGGACGCGGCGATGCAAGCCATTGCCAACCAGTCGGCATCGGGTGGCTCGCGGTTCAGCTCGGATTACATTAACCGGGTCGGTGCAAAGCAACAAGCTCTTGCCAGTGAAGAATGGGAGAAGGCTTATAACAAACTAATGCAAGACCGTCAGATGGCTCTCAGCGAGTACAATGCGAACGCTCAGAACAACTGGAATAACTACAACGCTACCAATGCTCGCAACCAGTATGCAGTTGACGCCTACGGCAATGACCGTAACCAGTACGTTAGCGGTCTAGGCGATGCGATGAGTGCTGCAGTCCAGAACCGTAATGCCGTATTGCAGACTCAGGCCAACGCCATTGCTGGTAAGGCTAACGCTAACAAAGGCACGTCCGGTTGGGACTTGCTCGGCGGACTCGGTGGAGCTGGACTCAACTTCTTGTCTAGTTACTACGGAGGTAAATAATGGCTTTCACGTTTAATTGGGCAGGGTTCAGCACTCCGGCTATTTCTGGCGGAGACAAGGAATACATCAAGACGATTCGCGAAGACGGCTCGAATCTCGGAAGCGCCGTGCGTGGTTACAAGATCGACGAAGCCAACAAGGAATACGCCGACATTCTCGACAGCAAGAACAAGATTGGTACGATCAGTGCAAGGATTTCCCAGCTTGAGCAACGTAATGCGGAACTCCGCATGAAGTTGCAACAGATGGGACAGAGTGCAGTCGCTCCAAATCCGGAATACGCGATGCCGACACGTGTTGGAAATGTTATTGCTCCGATGAATTACGAAGGTTATCCGGTATCCAACGCGTTCGGAGGAATCGACCAAGTTTAGGAGGACTAGCGTATGGCTGCGAACAAGGCAGATATAGCTAAGCAGTTGTTTAGTCTGATTCTAGGCATGGGTCTTGGCGGTGCCTCACGTGGAGGCATCTCCTTGTCGTTTGTTCCAAGTCGTAGCGACCTCGAAAGCAGACAACTTACTGCGAACGCTGATACTTTTGCTGCAAAGAACTATCCGACCGAATTCTCTCCGGACGCGTTCCACAATTACGACGTCGCATATATGCCCGGAAAGAACGCGAACTACAACAGTCTAGGAAAGGCTTATGCCGATACCATAGAAGCCGCTGGTAGAATGCAGACTATTGACGAGCATAACAGGGCTATCACGCGTTTCGTACGTCCTGGAATGAACGCCAAGCAGTTGAGGACTGCTCTGAACTTGGGTCTACAGACTGAAAAAGAGCTACCAGCATTCTGGAACGAATCCGAGTCTCGTAGGCCGTTCAAGGTGTCATCTAGTGCCGTGTCCGGCATCCGTTTGACACCAGATGCGAGAATCGAGGTACGTTGGGGCAATTCCCCTAAGTGGTACACGTTCAAGGAATATCCAAACACATACAAGGCTGCAGAAGCGGCGCAAGAATTGTTGAAGGCTCCGAGTATCGGAAGAGCGGTCTATCCGGTTGTCAGCCGTGGTATCGGTGTGAAGGGTGACTTAGGTAAGTGGAACTTCGATAACTACGCCGAGGGATACGCCTAACCGACCCTACTTTATGGAAGAAAAGAGGTTTTTAGATGGCATACGTTAACCAATATAGACAGTACTTTCCGACGCAGTTCGACATGCCGACAATTCGTCATCGCGGTCAAGCTGCCACTGACGCTTATAATGCTGGCAAGGCTGGCTATGAGAACTTCGCCGCACACGATGCCGAGATGGCACGTGCTGGCTACGAGGCCGACCAGCAGCGACTTGCCGCACAGGCTGCGTGGCAAGCGCAACAGAACGCTGCGGTTGCAAATAACCAGGCGACGAGTGCCGGTGTTGCCGCAATCCAGCAAGAAATTGCCCAGAACGAGGCTGAAATTGCCCAGCTGAAGCAAGAACTGTCCGAAATAACGACAAAGTATGGCGACGCCGATGCAATGGATCGCCTACTTGCTGCCAACCGTGCACGAATCGGAGACATGGGCAACAGTTTGGCACATCAGCAAGCCATCAACAACCGTTTCCAGTTCCAGTGGGCGAACAAGGACAAGATAAAGACCCAGACAAAGGCTCTTGAGAAGGAAATCATCGACGCCTATCGTGAAATCGCTTGGGCAGAGGACGAAAAGAGCAAGGACGTTGCCAATTTCAACCTTCAGAACAAGCTCAAGGAATACAAGGAATTGACTGGCAAGGACTATGCTGGGAACCCGTTTGCAAACAAGACAGGTATTCCGAACGCTGGCGACACGGCCAACACTTTGGAACTCGCTGTCGGCAAGTTGCAGAAGAGTTTCGACAAGAAAGGACGTCCTAGCAAGGCTGCTGTTTCCGAGTTCTTGAAGGACGCAGAAAAGCTTCCGTTCTCGCAAGAACTGATGAACAAGGTTCTCGAAGTCCAGAAGATGACTACTCAGGAAGGAGCCAAGCAAGGCTACGAAGCAAGCAAGAAGGCTGTCGAGGATTCCTACTCGCAGTACAAAGACGAGGATATCAGAACCGAGATGAGCGTTTCCAAGAAGGACTCCATTACGAAGAAAGTAAACGGCAAGACCATTACTTTCACGAAGGACGGAACTCGAATCAAGCGTTCCTCTGGTGGATATAGCAAGTAAGGAGTTACTATGGCTGAGAAGAAGATAACGTACGATGATTATCTGGACATTATCATCAATAAGGCTGTAGAAGCTGCCAAGGCTCGTGCCGATTACAACAAGGAAATCTGGGGCGAACAGTGGTCGAAGAATATCGACGAGGATATTCTAAAGTACGCCAACCAATATAGAGAAGCTCTCGCCAAGAAGAAGCCGTACAAGGACATTACCGAGAAGGAACTTTCCGATATCGCCGAATTCCCGGCTGATTCGATGATGCAGTGGGTTGACGGTAACTTCCGTGGCGACTCTCCGTGGGATGTCGAGAAAAAGGTCGAAGCTTCCAAGATTATGCCACTGTTGCTCGGAGAAGCAAAGGAAGGCAAGGATTGGTACAGCCGCACCCCTCTCGACTTGCGCGGAATCGGCAAGAAGGAGTTCAGATACGACACTTCGACTCCGGAAGGTTTCCAAGGATTTTTGAACAAGCTAGGCGAATATCAGCAACAGTACGACCGTGCTAATATGTTGAAGGAGTTTCAAGACAGTGGCAGCAACTACTGGTTGTCAAAGCTGTTCTATCCTTCGATGACCCAAGAAATCGAGAACGCAATCGCCACTGGAGAAGGCGGTGACGAAGCGACGCTCAAGAAGCTCCGTGCGCTTGACATTGGCGCGAACACGGCTATGGCCTTGACTCCGTCTATCGCTATCCGTGGTGTGAACCCTCTCTTGATGGGAAGCATTGACGCGCTTGGCCAAGGAACCGTGGAAGCCGGTAGACAGGCTGCCAAGGAGCAGTTGTCCAAGACTGGTCAAAATGCAGACTACTCGGATGCCATCCTTGCTGCTTCACTCGGTGCTACCAGACCGGGTATGGCCACGATGGCTGCTGGTGCTACCCAGACTCTTCCGGGTAAGTTTGCACAAGACCTTGCTCGCGGTTTCCGCAGTGGTTCTCGCACTGGTGGAAGCGTGGAAAGGGCAAGGGTTGCCAATGCGGTTCGTGACTACAATGAGGTTATAGCTAACCGAATCAATATGACGGCACCAAATATTGATAAAAATGAACTGAAATTTATTCTGACAGATCATAAAGGAAAGTTAGCTGATGCCGTAAAGGTACCCGAAATGGCCAAGTTGTTTGGTGTGACACCGAACGCCAATGGCAAGTACAGTGCCGAGCAAATTCTCAAGTATTACGACCTCAATCCTGAAGTTCCTAAAGTATTAGGAATCAAGAATGGCGAAATTTCTTACGGTCTACGTGACAACAGCCGAATTCCAGACGCTTCCGAGTTTCCGACTAGTAAAATCGACAACTGGCTTGGTCGTCATCAGCCGTATATGAGTCTGGGTAAGGACAAGTACGGTACATACCAGAATCTGTTCCCTGAGAAGGCAGCTGACCTCGACGCGAACCGTGCCGCGTATGTCCTCGGACAGCTTGGTGGCAAGGTTATTGCTGATGTCGGTGGTCGTGCCGAGCCTATCGCAAAGGCTAACCCGCTGAAAATAGGCGAGAGCAAGGCTGTTCAGAAGAGCTATACCGAGCGATACAAGGATCAGCCGTGGTTCAAAAAACTTGACGCCGAATCAAAGAAACTCTTGGAAGAGGTGCTGAAAGCGAAGTCCGAGGAATAGGACTAGTCAAGAAGGCTCGCCACTACGGCGAGCCTACTTTATAGGGGAAAAAGAGGTTTGCCAATGCTGAAAATTGACGAAGCTATAAAGGCGTGGAAGGACTTCGAAACCCGTGCTAACGCCAAAAGAAGTACCCAGATTAGTAACATAAAGGAAGACCGCTCGTTCCTAAGCGGTGAACAGTGGGACAACGACGACCTCGCCGTCATCGACGCGACTCGTCCGACGAAGCGTACAGTCAACGTGCTTGGCAACTCTGTCAACAGCACGGTCAACGTGTACGCATCTTATCCGTACAAGTATTATTCCCCAATCGAGGAAATCGATCAGGCATGTGAAGCGTTTCTGAAGTCTGGCAGCAATGCCAGAGCTCCGTACGATGCTCTGTATAGCAACGTGGCTTTCGGGCTGGCGTACATGGCCATCGGGTCAGAAACTGTCATGGATCCGGAGACTGGCGAGCCGATTGATATACCCGCTCTGTACAACATTGACAAGGTCGAGAACGTTTATTTTGACCCTGATTCGACTGAGATCGACGGACACGACGCGATGGAGGCCGGGATTGTTGAATACAGGTCGAAGGCATGGGTAAAGGCTAAGTACGGCGAGGAATGGACTACTCCGAAGGGGGTGAGAGCGGTTGTCAACACTACCGACAACAAGTCGCCTGACACGATGGCGATTGTCACGTACTACCGCATGAACAAGAACAAGTGCGAAGTGTACAGACTGCTCAACAACGACTTCATCGACGAGCCTATCACTCTCGAAATAGACCGAATCCCGGTGTTCCCGGTTTACGGTGAACGTTTCTGGGACGGTGACAACGTTGTGTGGCAAGGTATCGTGCGTAAAGGCCGTTCTATTCAGAAACTGATAAATTATGCGTTCACACAACTTTGTGAAAGGCTCGCTATGGCTCCGAAGAACATCTTCATCACGGAGCCAGAAGCCATCGAAGGATACGTCGACGGTTATCGCAATTTCAACAAGAACAACAATCCGATTCTTTTGTACAACCGCTGGTCTCCAGACCACAAGATTGAATACAACGCACCTATAAAGTCCGATAACCGAGTCGCTTTCGACGACATCACGAGCATCATCGGCTCTAATCTCGAACTCTTGTCATCAATCACTGGCGTTGACAGCAAGGGGATCCTCCTCGGCGAGACTCCGCAAAAGACGGCAACTGAAGTGCTCTCTTCTGAGCGACAGACACAGTGCACCATCCGCCACTACTATGCGAACCTTCGCGACACTTTCAAGGCTGTCGGCGAGACTGTCATGCAGCTTTTGGGCAAGGGAAAAGTTGTTCTTGACGTTATTCAGGGTCCTGAAAACGGCATGGAGCTTCAAGTGGCTCGTCAAGAGTTGATGACGCTCATGTCTGTTGTCCCTGAGGACAAGCGAATGAGCTTGGTTAACGGTATCTTCCTCACGCATCCGGACAATGCCGTCATGAAGAATGTGTTCGGCGCAATCAACATGAATCCGGGTCCGTCTCCGATGGAACAGCAAGCCTTCGCTACTATCGAGCAGATGAAGGACGCTATCGGACAGAAGAATCAGCAGATCCAGGAACTTGAAGAACAGCTCAAGCGTTACGAACTGTTCCAGGACAACAAGGACAAGGACATTCGCGCAGAGTTCGCTAAGATGGATATGCAACACCAGTACGACATGGAAAACACTATCCTGAAGGCTCAGCTTGACAACGGTTTGGACGCTGACAGGGCTGCACTTGACGTGCAGAAGAGTCAGATGGAGCTTGAGAAGCAAGCCATCCAGCTGGACACGGCAAAGGTGAAGGCCAACGCGGACATGGCGAAGGCTATCGGAGGAATCTATGAAGATAAGCTACAGTAACAACCAGCTCTTCGACGCTGTCGGTTTCCCTCTTGTAAACGGACGCGTCTCGTTCTATCTTCACGACTCCGACACGCTCGCGACCATCTATACTCTCGAAGGACAGGAATTTGTACAGACTACGAACCCTGTCATCCTCGATAACTCTGGCTCATTTCCGTCCACCGTGTTCATGGAAGCCGCAATCTATGACGTCGTCATCGAGCGTTACGAGAACGGAGCCTATGTCAGCATGTACGACACCGAGTACGGATTTACTGTTCCGGACGCGAAGAACGACACCGTCGTCTTCGGTATCGAGGGTCTTCAGCAAGCCAATCCTTCTTTGGGCTACGTAACGGTTGTCGGTTACGACAACATCACGTACGCGGGACCCCGCATGTACATCTGGGACGAGCAGTGCACGGACGCTGCCGACGGAGGTTGCATCATCGAGAGCAACGTTTCGGACAGAGGCCGTTGGTTACTGCTATCCGACTTGAGGGAAATGCCTAGCACGTTCTACGGTGTTGAACCGGGACGCGAATCCAACTTGTCGGCATTTCTCACATACCAGACAGTTGTCGGTACTTTCGGCATCTACATGCCTCCGGTTCCGAGATTTGTCACTGGTGTGTACTCTTCCGAAGGCACGTTCAGCTGTACCAAGACGCTATCCTTCGACAAGGGTGCGAAATTCACTAGCGCTAAGTTTGTCTGCGACGCTGCAGAGATTACGTCTCCGACTTCTGACTATGTCGCAGACTTCATGTTCAGACGGCAAGGCTACGCGGAGTCGGAATGGTTCCGCACTGTTCAGGGATTCTGGTCTTGCAACGCCTACGAACTGCACCAGTCAACCAACAACCATTTCGCCGTAACGGCTCTTCCAGAAGGTCAGACTGGTGTCGGAAACGCGAAGATTTCCGGACGTCCTATCACCATGACAGGGACTGGCGCGTTGCTGTTCAACAACTGTAACATCGACGACAAGGCTCTGTCGACTAACTGGTACACGGCCTTCTACAATATGTCAATTTCTGACAGATGGTTTGCCGACGGCAACTGGAATGTCGGCCAGACGACAGCGTTTAGGCAGCTCGCATACGAGGCCACTTGCAAGCTCGACATCGTAAACTTCGAGGACGCAAACGTTTATCTGTTGTTCGCTGCTTCTTGGGAGCTCGAAGACATCGACCTTCGAGGCCGTGCCGCTTCGTACATCACTGCAGCCATGCCGTTCAAGACTATATCGAACGGTTCTTTCGAGGCAATCTCTTGCGAGCACGATGCGACTTTCAAGAACGTGTTTGTCAACGCGTTGCACCTCGTCGGATCAGACTTCACGCTCAACAACGTAGAAGGAACTCTGGCGGTATGTTCCGCCACTTCCCTCACGGTTATCGACAGCACGTTGAATCTCGGTTGCAACCTTGACACTACGGTCACGGCCATCAACATGAAGGATTCGACACTGGTCATGGCAAACCACAAGATAATGCCTACCGCTGGCAACTGGAACTTGAGCAACACTCTAGTCATCGACGGTTGCGACGTCGTCGGAGGCAACATCTACTCGAACTCTCTGTATCTGCACGGTTCTCGTCTCAACAACGTTATCGTCAAGGTCTATCCGTACGCCCATACGGACAAGTGGAAGCTCAGCATGGATATCGCTAACAACGTGTTCAGCGGTTCGAGCCAGATTGCAATCGGCGCCGACCACGGCGACGGTTTGCAGAACTCTTACGTCTACGACGTCGAAATCCAGCAGATCAGCATTGTAAACAACACGTTCAACACTGTATTGAGCGGTCTAGCATGTCCTTTCTGGGCGGCTGACGGACAGCACAGATATCTCAAGGGAATCGTGCAGACTCTCGGCTGGGTGCAAGACGACGAGACGACAGAATGGACTGTCGCTGTGCAGTACCAAGGCAATCTCGGCAACTGTCCGAGAAGCTATGGTGAACCTAGCGCTGATTTCAACTCGTTATGGCAAGTCATCAATTTCGATAACCAGGGTGACACTGGCGATTCCAAGCACATCCGGTTCAGCACTGACTACGCTCCAGTCAGCGTGTTCTGCGTACCAGTCACTGTCGACGACGAAGGAATCATGGACGAGACCACCGGGTGGACTATCAGCAACAAGGCGAAGGCTGTCACTCCGTACGACCCTCGATACATGCCGTACCACACGATCAACGTAGGCGCCACGCCGTTCATGTTCCCGTACATCATGTACACTCCGGAATGCGCTTGGGACCCGTCTCTGCCTAACGACTTGTTCACGGTGCGTCTCGGCGGTTCCGGCAACCTTATATTCAACGGAGCAATCACGCTTCCGGCAGTTCGCTGACCCTATTTTATCTAGGAAAGAGGTTTAAAATGATTGTGACATATAAAAGGCTGTGGGATCCCGTTAACCAGTTCCAGACGAAGAACGGAGCCATCAACGTTGCTGGCCGCGTGTTTGTCCGTCTCGAATCTACTGACGACCTTGCGAAGGTGTACGATGAAAACGGCAGTCTGATGGCTCAGCCAATCATCCTAGACAACAACGGTCGAGCTCGCGGCGTGTTTGTCGACCCTGCTAAGACTTACTGGATCGATGTCCAAGACCGTTACGGCATGTCTTTGTTCACAATTCGCAAGATGAGTCCTACGGGCCCGTCCGGCGACATCGACATAGATATCGCTGTGCCTTTCCTAAAGGGCAAGGGGCCTGATGACCTTTGGTACAACTACGAAGGCGGCCAAGTCACTATGGACGCTTTCGACATTGCGACAATGGCGACTGCGTTCTCGGACGGAACTTTCGGCAACGTGCCAGCGTGCAACGATTTCGACACGTTCAAAATCGAGACTGCCAGCGGACAGCCAAGGCTTTTTTTGTACAAACCCGGTGTCTATGTTGTACGTGCTCTCGTACATTTCAAGTGGTCTGGTACCCCGGTGGCCGAGTTCGCTACGGTCGACGGTCGTCCTTTCGACTTGTCCTACCAGCACACCGACAGCCATGAGAAACAAGCGAACATCATCAACAACGGGCGAGAAACCCCAATCATGTGTACGCTAATCCTCCCGGCCAGCTCGTTCGTTGACGTGCCTGAATATGGATTTTCCGTCCGTTGCCCATCAATAACAATCGAAAGGCTCGGCGACTATGTAGAACCCGTTGTAGGAGAATAATTTATGCACAGTCCTTACGTAACTACACTTCCGCAGACTTACTTCACCGAAGAGCAGAAGGCTCAGGCGCGTGAAAACATCGACGTGCAGAAGTCTCTCACGGCTGGTGACAACATACAGATTAACGGTTCGACTATCTCGGCAACCGACACGAAGTACACCGCCGGAACTAACGTCCAAATCAGTCAGCAGAATGTCATCAGTGCTACAGACACGAAGTACACGGCTGGCAACGGACTCAATCTGAACGGAACGGAATTTTCGGCTGACACGACTGTTCTTCAGACGAAGCTGACAGCTGGCGACAACGTCCAAATCAATAACAACGTCATCAGTGCGACCGATACAAAGTACACTGCTGGTTCAAATGTACAAATCAATTCCAGCAACGTAATCAGCGCCACGGATACCAAGTATACGGCTGGAAATGGCTTGTCCTTGACTGGTACGGAATTCGCTGTCGACACTTCCGTTGTTCAGGAAAAGTTGACACCCGGTTCCAACGTGCAGATAAACGGTAACACGATTTCCGCAACCGATACGAAGTATACGGCTGGTTCCAACGTCCAGATTAGTTCTGGAAACGTTATCAGTGCGACCGACACCAAGTATACGGCTGGAACTAACGTACAAATCAATTCGAGCAACCAGATTAGTGCCACGGATACGACTTATTCGGCTGGCTCTGGGTTGACTCTAACCGGAACCACGTTCGCTGCTGACAAAAGCGTGATGCAGGAGAAGCTCACGGCTGGAACGAACGTACAAATCAACAATAACGTTATCAGCGCGACCGATACCACGTACTCAGCCGGAACGAACATCTCCATCGACGCTAATAACGTAATCAGTGCAACTGATACGACATATACTGCTGGCGACGGCATCAGCATAAACTCATACGATAATAACAAGATTACATGGGTTAAGCCGACTGGTTTCGCAGAGGCCACCAACCTCTGGTTTGAAAATGCTGGTGACTTCCCGTTCATGGGCTGGACAATTACAGACAACGGTCAGGCCGGTGTGAAGTCACACGGTTACCCTCAAATTTACATCAGTAACAAGAGCAATATGACAGAGGCTCCGTCACCTGGACCTGGTGGCGGTGTCGGTTACGTCATCCTCAATCCCGGTGTCTGGCAGATCAACTATGCGATTCCTTTTTATACGGACGTGGCTGGAACAGACGGAGGAATTGTTAACATCAACTGCTATGCGACAGCGAAGGACATGGTCACGGAGGTCGGCGCCCATGTCGCGTACAATCATATAAATGTCAACCGTAACATTTCCGATGTTACTTACTGGGTCGAAATGAATTTTTCTGTTATAGCTGTCAATCAGACTCAAATCTATTTCGATGCAGAGATTATACAAAACGGTTCTAGCGATGGTTTGGCAATCAAGCTACGTCGTGGCCCGTTCAACGCCGTACAAATAAGGTAGGTGGTATATGACAACAGAACAGATAGCAGCAATAGTAGGTGCACTAGTATTATGTCTTGGCAATCTGGCCGCGCTTATCAAGGTCTGGGCTGACGTCGCCAAGCAAAAGGCCGACCGCATTTTGACAAAAGCAAGCCGCGATTCAGACAGCCAAGAACTTCACGACAAAGTTCTAAAGCTCGAATTTTCGACGCAGCAGCTCAAAGATTCGCAACATCTCACAGCACAGGTCGTCGACGACCTTCGTGACACGTGCGCTGCTTTGAACACGTCCGTAGCAAAGCTAGACCTCAATATCGCAAATTTGACCGATGCGGTCAAGGAATTGCGAAAATGAGCACTTTGCTCTTCGTAATCATCGTGGTCGCTCTGGGGTTCATTTTCTTCGACCCCGGCGACTGGAAACGGTGAGCAAGCCACCTATTTTATACTTGAAAAAAGAAGAATTTATAGGAGCCGCACATGGCAGTTCGCAAAATTATCAATTCTGACAAGCAATACACGCCTGTCGTGATGGACAAGGTTATCCTCGACACCGTGCCGACTGTTGGATCTTTCAACTCTGTCACTTCGGACGCAGTGGCGAGAGCAATTACCGAAGCGGGCAATGTTCCGGCTCCGGAAGCCAGCGACGCTGGTAAAGTTCTCGGCGTCCTCAACAGTTCTGGCGACATCGGCTGGGTCGAAGACCAGAGTGGAACTCTGACTCAAGTCCAGTCCGATTGGGCGGAAACGGATAACACTCAGGTTAGCTATATCCAGAATAAGCCTGATTTGTCCGTATATGCAGAATCTTCCGACGTCGAGACGGCTCTTGCAACAAAGCAAGACGTAATCAGCGACCTCGCCACTATCCGCAGCGGTGCTGCCGCTGGCGCAACTGCCGTGCAACCAGCAAGCCTTGCTACCGTGGCAACGACCGGCGCTTATTCGGATTTGTCCGGTAAGCCGGACTTGAGTGGGTTTGCGACAACCCAAGCCATGAACACGGCACTTGCTGGAAAGCAAGACACTATCGAAGACCTCTCCAGCATCCGTACTGGAGCCGGACTCGGTGCGACCGCTGTCCAGCCGAGTTCCTTAGCTGCCGTTGCGACGACTGGCGACTACGATGACTTGACAAACAAGCCTACCATCCCAGCCGCACAGGTGCAATCCGACTGGAACGAGACTGACACAAGTTCGAAAGCATTTATCCTCAATAAGCCTGTAATCCCAGCCGGGGTTGTCGTTGACCAGACTTATGACGCATCGTCCGCCAATGCACAGAGCGGTACTGCCGTTGCTTCGGCCATTTCGACGAAGCAAGACATCATCAGCGACCTCGCGACTATTCGCAGCGGTGCCGCAGACGGCGCAACCGCCGTCCAGCCGGGAAATCTCGCGACTGTCGCGACTACTGGTGCATATTCTGATTTGTCCGGAACGCCGACGATTCCAGTCGTAGACCAGTCTTATTCTTCTTCGTCGGTCAACGCCCAGAGCGGTGTTGCTGTTGCTGGTGCAATCGCTGGCAAGCAAGATACTATTGCAGACCTTTCGACTATCCGTTCGAATGCGCTCCTTGGCTCGACTGCCGTGCAACCTGGCGACCTCGCCACGGTCGCGACGACTGGTGCATATTCTGATTTGTCCGGAACTCCTACGATTCCGAGCGGTGACGAATTGGTTCCTAGCGCATCCTCAAGTGACGCTGGCAAGGTTTTGACTGTTGACAACAACGGTGACCCAAGCTGGGTTACTCCTTCCGCTGGCACTGTATACACGGATGGCGACGGTGTCGATATCACGAACAACGTTATCTCTGCCGACGTCGATGGAACCACTATCGGAATTGATAGCTCGACCAAGAAGATTAAGCTGTTGTCTACGATTCCGACTGTAGACCAGACTTACTCGGCATCTTCTCAGAATGCACAGTCTGGTGTTGCTGTAGCTTCCGCCATTTCGACGAAGCAAGACACTATTGCAGACCTTGCGACTATTCGCAGCGGTGCGGCAGCTGGTGCAACTGCCGTGCAGCCTTCCAGCTTGGCAACTGTCGCTACGACTGGAGACTATGCAGATCTCCAGAATAAACCAAGCATTCCGGCGGCTCAGGTCAATAGCGACTGGAACTCTAGTTCCGGCGTTAGCCAGATATTGAACAAGCCGACACTTGCTACTGTGGCGACGACTGGCGACTATGGCGATTTGATCAATAAGCCGTCTATCCCTGCTGCTCAGGTACAGTCTGACTGGTCTCAGTCAGACAGCGCCGCTGTAGACTTTATCAAGAACAAGCCGACGATTCCTGCTGCGGTTACCGTTGACCAGACCTACAATGCGTCTTCAACAAATGCACAGTCCGGCACCGCCGTGGCTGGTGCCTTGGCCTCTGTGCCGTCGAAGCAGCTCGTGGCTGGTTCAAACATCACCCTAACCGAGCACACGAACGACTTCACTATAGAGGCGACGGTTGACGAAGTTCCAGCTGTAACAAGCTCGGACGATGGAAAGATTTTAAAGGCCACGTACAGCGGTGGAACTGGTTCGTATGCATGGGCGACTGAGCAAGGAGCGACCTATACGGCTGGAGACGGAATCGATATTACGAACGACGTGATTTCTGCCGATGTCGACGGAACCACTATTGGCATTGATTCGACAACGAAAAAGATTAAGCTGTTGTCTTCAATCCCGACTGTCGACCAGACATATAACGCATCTAGTACAAACGCACAGAGCGGCGTGGCCGTTGCTGGAGCAATCGCCGCTATCAGCGTCGACGAAGTCCCAGCCGTTACCAGCTCGGACGATGCCAAGGTGTTGACTGCGACATACAGCGGTGGTGTTGGTTCTTACGCTTGGGCTGCAGCTCAAGGTGGAACTGTTGACCAGACTTACAACGCGTCTTCGACTAACGCCCAGTCTGGTACTGCCGTTGCTGGCGCATTGGCAGCTGTGCCGACTAAGCCTATCGTTGCTGGTTCAAACATCACCATCACCGAGAATGCTAACAACATTACTCTCGCAGCGACTGTGCCGACGGTTGACCAGAATTATTCAGCTGTTAGTACAAATGCACAGTCGGGTGTTGCTGTGGCATCTGCAATCTCAACTGCTATCGGGCCTATCGAAACCGCCCTTTCTAACTTGTAAGGAGGCTTTTAATGTCTGTTACTAGTGAAATCACTCGTCTCTACGGTGTCCGCAGTGACATCTTCACGGCCATTACAAACAAGGGTGTGACGGTTCCGAGCGGTTCTCAGCTGGACGACTGTCCGACACTTATCGGGCAGATTTCTGGCGGTTCTCCAGCACCGTCCCTTCCGGCTAAAACGCTGCGCCTTAGGTTTGTCGACGGTGTCACTCCTACCTTTACTAAAGGCACTGGTGTGCAAGTAACCAGCTCACCAAACGTGTGGGACTGGACGTACGATAATACTGACTGGAGAAGCGCATTGATTGGTATTAATGGGTTGGTATCAGTTGATTCCGCCGGAGACACATCCGGAGTTATAAACATGGCAAACCTGTTTTACGGTTGTTCTACATTAAATTCTGTTTGCCTATTCGACACAAGCGATGTAATGGATATGGGGTCAATGTTCAATTACTGTAAAGCACTTACTATTGTTCCTCCATTTGACACATCGTCTGTTACTAATATGTCGAGCATATTTGCAAATTGCATGTCTTTATACACAATACCAACTTTTTCTACTGGGTCTGTTACTAATATGGACAGCATGTTTTACGGATGTGAGAATTTACAAAGCATACCTCTTTTAAATACATCTTCCGTTACCAATATGAATTCAATGTTCTATTTGTGTAACGCTTTAACAAGTATTCCGTTACTCAATACACAAAGTGTTACAGACATGAATTACATGTTCTATATGTGTACATCTTTACGTAGTGTGCCACAATTTGACACAAGCAATGTCACGCAAATGTCTCATATGTTTGAGGAGAATTACTATCTTACAACTGTTCCGTTATTCGATACTTCTTCTGTATCTGACATGAGTTACTTCTGTAACAATTGTAATGCATTAACATCCATACCGTTGTTTGATACTTCTTCTGTTGACAACATGGAAAGTGCGTTCGCATATTGTGGTGCTGTACAATCTGGTGCGCTCGCACTATACCAACAAGCAAGTACACAAACAAATCCTCCTACCTACTACACTGCAGCGTTTGAGGGCTGTGGAGCTGGCACGCAGACAGGCTATGCGGAATTAGAGCAGATACCACAGAGTTGGGGCGGCTTAGCGGAATAAGGAGTTTGTATGGCAGCACCATATCTTACATACAACGGTGTTCGGGTTTCTTTCGGAGGTTCGAATCTTGCATACTTCGACCCGCTGAATCCGCTTGGATTGCCTCCATACACTGTACGTGTAAAATTTGAGACTGGCTACACGCCAAGTGCTCAATCTGGCGAGACATACACACTGGTTGATGCAACTGCAAATGTTTGGGATTGTTACAAAAACAGCAGCACGTTTGACAATTTATTTGCTGGCAATAGCAGGATTCTCGAAGTGCTTGGAGCAAACACCACTTGTGTAACAAATATGGGATATATGTTCAATTGTTGCTTTTGGCTAACAACAGTTCCTTTGTTCGATACGTCTAGTGTTACAAATATGCATAGCATGTTCGACAGCTGTTATGCACTTACGACAGTTCCTTTGTTCAATACTTCTAGTGTAACAGATATGACCTACATGTTCAGAGAATGTACATCTGTCGCATCTGGTGCATTGGCGTTGTACACACAAGCGAGCTCACAAACCAATCCGCCTAGCAGCCACTATAAAACGTTTGATAGTTGCGGTTCGAACACGACCAATGGTGCTGCGGAGTTGGCACAGATACCCCAGGAATGGGGAGGAACCGCCGTAGTTGTGCAAACTTGTCCGAACTGCAATGGGACTGGCCACGAACCAGAACCAGTATGTCCGATATGCGGAGGAACGGGTGGTAGCGGAGAACCGGAAACTTGTCCGTCATGCGGTGGCTCTGGTATGATAATGATGTGGTCTCCGTGCGACGCTTGCGGAGGTTCTGGTACCGACCCTGAAACTGGAGAACCGTGCGGTTCATGCGGTGGTTCCGGTGGTTACGAGTCATCAGAGACTTGCGGTGAGTGCGGAGGTTCCGGAACCGTAGGCGACGGTACTTGCGAAACTTGCAACGGTTCTGGACATATTCACGACGGTGACACGATAAGTTGTCCTAACTGCGGTGGTAACGGTGGTTTGGATGACCCGTGTCCGTCTTGCGGTGGCAGCGGAATGGCCGAAGAACCGCACTCGTGCGAATGGTGTGGCGGCAGTGGCGTAGACCCGAACACTGGAGAGATGTGCGAGATTTGTGGCGGCTCTGGTGAGACCTGGTCGTGCCAGAATTGTGGTGGTACCGGAATTAGTTATAATATGTGTTCTAATTGCGAAGGCACTGGACAAATCGTATATCATCAAGACTGCGAGACTTGCGGCGGTACGGGTAGATTGTAGTATCAAGGCACCGAAGCATAAGGAGGAAAAATGTCATCATTATATTTTACATGTAACGGCTCTAGGCTTTCTGTAGGCGGTTACATGCTATACCATGAAGTAACAATCATCGGCGGTCGTGAGTACAAGACGGTGACAATCGGCAACCAGGTATGGATGGCCGAGAACCTGGACTATGCCTTCGAGACAACATATCCAGACAGCTACTACACGTATTACGATAACAGCGATACGTACAAGGATCGTGGCCTCCTATACAACCACTATGCGGCTACAGACCTCAACCAGCACAGAGCAACATTATGCCCAGGATGGCATCTGCCGACAGTGGCTGAGTTCGAAACGTTGATTACATACATCGGTTCCGATGCTGGTAAAAAGCTCAAATCTACGACCGGGTGGCTAGATGACGGAAACGGTACGGACGAATACGGGTTCAACGGTAGACCGTCCGGATTCTATAACTACGGCGGTACTGGTTACGTTGGCCTCAATTCTCAAGTAAAATACTGGGCGCAAAACTCGTACAGCGACGCATCCCGCTATACCCGCGTGCTTCTGTACAACAACGACTCGTTTGTCTCAGGTCTAATGGACAAGCTAAGCCGGTGTTCCATCCGTCTAATCAAGGATTCAGTTTAGTGTCACAATCTGACATGAAATGAACTAATTTAAACCTCGGAGAACATCCGAGGTTTTTATGTCAAACTGTAACCGACGCTGGAAAATCGACCCTAACAAGACGGCGATGGAGAACCTTTGGGACGCTGCAAAGACGGCTGCAGCGTTCTTGCTCCACCGTATCAAGCTTAAATGCACCCAAGAGGAATGGCACGACATTCACGAAGAAATGGTTCTTAAAGGAGTTCGCAATTTTCTTGACAACAAGGTAATGCGTCACACCTATGACCGACGTTTCTGCTTTTTCCAAAACGTTTTATCAAGCGTGTGGTCGGTCAGCAACGGGTGTATCTATCGCAATATCCGCGACAACAAGCGTAGGATAACGGCCTTGTCGGTTGAAACCGAGACGCACGACTTCGCTACCATTGGCGACACCATCGAAGACACCGGGCGGCATCCGCTGTACTACACGGAATGGTTCTACCAAGGAAACAAGGCCATACCTATCCTCACCAATGCCGAGCGCGAACGGTTCGGTCTTAGGGGTGCTAGGCTTTCTGTGGAGCCGGATAAGGTCTTCGAGGCACTGTGCGTGTTGGCCGACGAAGATGCGGAAATGTCTGGGTTACCCATAACCACCGAGGAATACGGACTCCGTGACGAGATTCGCAAAAGATTGGACGCTCTGCCGAAGGATTCCTACGAAAAGCGGCATAAGCGTCAGCATATGCGGGAATACCGGCAGCGCAAGCAAATGGAAAAGGCGGCCAGATAGGCCGCCTCCTGGTTGGTACTATTTTTCAGTTCTTCTAGCCGCTTCACTTGGCGATTCCGGTCTTCTTCAAGAAGTATTCGACATCGTTCGGATTGTCGTCCTTGTCCCATTCGTTGTGGCACATACAGCAAGCGATGTCCAGAGCAGAGCTAATCATATTGCCAACCATATCTTCAAACGGATACGGTTCATTCGGGTCGTACTCTTCGTCTTCTTTGTACTTGCCAGTGAACCAATCGTCGATGATGTCTCGGCTGTCTACGCGTGGTTCTGCGAGGAACAGTGCTTCGCTAGACGACTTGATGGTGTCGCACTTGATTCGGTTGAAGCACGAACGGAACTTTTCGTCATCCTCGATGAAGGCCAACACCGTATCGGAAACGACCTTACGGGATGGAATCTCGTTCTGGAAGGTGGCACCTTCGAGCTTGAGGCAACGGACGCGCTCCATAACGGCGTCGGTGAACTTGAGTACAGAGAGTTCTACTGTGTTTTTCATTGGTTTTCTCTTTGTTAAGGGTTAGTTTTCTGTCCTCATATATAATAAGTAGTCAGATTTGGACATCACTGCCATTTCAATACACGCGGACACGCCGCGACTAGATTTTTATATTGCCGAAGACCTTGACAAAAGTCTCGCGTTCGTCAGCGTTGCAGTCAGCTTTCAGCTGATCCGTGGTAGCGGCTGCGCAGTAACGGTCAAACGCCGCGACCATCTCGTCGTAGTGCTGCTGCATATTGGTCTCGGTCTTGTACACGAACGAGTTGCGAATCGGTATGATAAGGTGTCGCCAAAGCTTCGTCTTGGCCTTGTTGTGCCAGCCCTTAGCTTCGTTAACGGCCTTGTCGGCCAGCTTCTCGTTAACAGTGCGATTGACAAAGTTCATCAAGTTGAGTGTCATACTACTTTTCCATACACGCCCAATGGGCGCAAATTCTGTGTTTTGGTTTAAGATAACTGTTTGTTTCAATACACACACCTCACAAGAGGTGCGACTTCATAGAGCCGTCTTCGTAGTTGTGGAGTTCCTTTCAATACACGTTCGTAAAGAACGAAAAGTGTGTGGGCGGCAACAAAGAAACATAACATAAGGGACCACCGCCCACACACAGAATCATTTGATACCAAGACGCTTGCGTACATTGATGTGGCGGCCTTGAGTGTTGGTAACCTTAATTTGGTATGTCATATTTTTCCTCGTTCGATGTTAATTATAGCAGGGATTACTGATTCCGGCAGGTCCGGGAGAGTGTAAAAAAAAGATCACATAAAAAGTCGTTGAAAAGTGTGGACCTCGGCCAACGAAATTCCAATAATTCTGCTCCGAAAGGGCAGTTGCGTTCCTAGGCTGAAAAATGCCGAAGCTCTTGCCGGAAGGACGGCATCTAGCACCGAGTTTTCAAACAGCCCCTACCTTTTGTAGGTGCTAGGCAACTGGTGAGCGATAGCTCACGGCTGAAAGCGAAACCGCGACGGTCATACGGCCAGTCAGTCCACCCCCTATTTGGCTCCGAGATTGGAGCTGCGGCAAGGCACGGTCTTGCCAAAAGGGGGCTTATGCTCCCCGCTCAGGTAACCGACCAGTAAGCAAGTTTATCCTATTCATACCTCTGTAACCATTCTTCGTCAACGTACAAGTTAGCAGTATCGGCACAAACTGAACTCGGAACAGCGTGCATCATGTATTTTGTGAATTCCTTCGTATATCCGTTAGGTTCTGACTTCTCATAAGCTTCACGTGTGGAAAGCTCTGAGTGACAATTGATTATGTCATGATAAGTTACTTCAGGTTCGCCAACATCAACTTGAGTTCCAAGGCATTCCTTTGATACGTCACGCATAATCTGTGCAACTTTATCAGCTGTCTCTTTCCACTCAGATTCTTTACACATAAATGCAATAGCGTCGTGGATTGGTGCTACGATTCGAATATTTGACTTGTAAAGCTCTATGAGCAGCTTACGAAGAATCAAGGCACCAACACCTTGGAACGGCCAATTACCAAGAGTGGTTACCTTTCCTCCTCGATTGGTTATACGAAACCCATCGGAGAAGCACATATGTGAGCCTTCATCGCACTTCTCCAGACGCTTGTACACGTAGTTCCAATACGTCTTGAAAAGATTCTTCAAATCGTGCAAAATACAGTTGGCTTCTGACACAGGTATTCCCGCAATCTCTGCCAAGTGGTCCTTTCCACACCCATAGTTGCTCATGAGTGAAATAACTTTGTACTTCTTGCGCTTGGGATCGTGTTTATCCTTAACGCTGGGATCTAGCTTCTGTGCGATGGATGTGTAGTAGTCCGGACCCTCATACATAGCGGCCATATTCTTGTCACCGCTAAGATACGCTTGGCAACCGATTTCCTCACTGTGATAATCCAACTCTACAATGACATACCCTTCAGAAGGATTTATCAAACCACGGAAAGCCTTGCCCATCGTATAGATGAACCCGGTGCTTGGCTTGGACCCACATCGTCCAGTCTGGGTACCAAGAAGGTTAAGGCGAGGTCTAATTACCCCTCGTTTGTGTAAATACATTCCAAGCCAGTTCCGTTCGCGGTTAGGCTTGCTGAACGAGGCGAGTGCTCGGCACTTCTTGTCAAGGTTGTAGTAGTCGCCCAAGAAGTCTTCCAAGTCCTTATGGTTCTTGGTGTTCTCGGAGGCGAGAGACACTTCTCCTGTCTTTGTCTTAGGGAAATCCGGACCGTAGACGGCGAGCGCGTATTCTCGGCATTTAGCTACGTTCTTCGTCATCTTCTTGCCGTTGACTCGAAAAGTTCCAGGATACTTGTTGGCGAACCGTACCTGTGCGTGAGCCATAGCTTCCGGAGCGTTATACAGGAGCTTCTTAACACGCTCAGGGTCGAGCGGAATGCCCGCCCAAGAGATTTCAGAGGCGATGGCCGTGAGGAACCCATAGTAGTCGGCGCGGCGTTCCTTTTCAAGCGGCTTGGCCTTGTCGAGAGGCTTCAGCAGATGGCGGTGAACCTTTGCGACCAACTTCGCATCCAGAGGAAGCAAGTACGCCGTGTCGGACAAGCAATACTTTAGGAGCAGTTCCTTGTTCGCTTCAAGCTTCTTGAGATGCTCCTCCCAAGAGCAGTCTTGCATCCACACGCAGATGTTCTGGTTCTCGTGCTTCTCGTCCTTGTCCAGCTTGGCGATACGCTCACGCTCAAGACAGGAAGCGAGGTCGTGCTTGGCTCTCTTTAGCGTGCAAGCGTTGTGCGCGACACGGCTCAGCATCAGCGTGTCGTGCCATCTGAACTTGGTTGGTCGTAACCCAAGAGACAAGAACATGTAGCCTTCGGCGGTCTCCACGTTGTGGGCGACCCATGTGTCAGCCTTGTGGCTCTCGATGTAAGCCTTCAGCTCTTCGAGCTGGTCTCGCCACCAAGTGTGAGTCTCGCCGTCTTCCTGTGTTGCGGCGGCGCAGACTAGGTAGAACTCGTTGTCCGCGTCAAATGAAAATTCGCAGTCGATACCGATACGCATTAGTCTTCCCCCATAGCGAACGATATGTTTATCGCCCGGTGAGATTCTTTCGCATTAGGAATAATGTGCTGTACATCTTCAAGCCAAGAACGCTGTGAGCGTGCCTTATAACCGCGTTCCTTGCACCAAGAAGCATAATCTTGATACATGTCGAGGCAGTTTGATTCCCCGCCAGAGACAACGTGCTCCGCGTCAATCCACAGGCTAGTGGTGGTCTTTGTTGGGTAGTATGCATTCTGGGTAGCCCTAGTTTCTTCCCACACGGAACAATCTTGGTTCCAGTAACCTTCCAACAGCTTTTCGTTCACCCCTTTCCATACGCTGAGCAACTTTGACTGCACTTCATCTTTGTGCTTGTAGTAGTTCGAATTGACATTCTTGCTTTCCATATCGCAGTGGAATTCGTAAAAGCGTCGCATTGTCTGCGGATCGAACATAATGTCGTACAAGTGTTCGTTTGCAGAACTTATCGGGTTGAAGGTGATTCGCCTTGTGCTTTGGTTCTGGCCTCCGAGCGTACGCGAAGTCATCTTCTTCTGCGTCGTGAACTGCTTTACTGCTCGTTGTACATCTTCGGGAACGGCTTCGGTGTCTCCTAAGTATCTGGAAGGACCGCCAACTGTTAATTCGTCAAAGTTCAGCACATAATATTTAGTAAACTTGTCACGCTCCCTAGTTGCGTCAGCGAATACGGATATCTGAGCTTCGAGGTAGAACTCGGACAGTGGCTGGCAAAGTGCTCGCAGAAGGCGAGATTTGCCGACGCCCGAAGCACCGAAGAAGTTTAACCAAATCTCCCAGTAAACTTCCCAGCCCATGATTTTTCGCTTAACTTGCCATATCCAGTGCTTCATGAACGTATAGAACACTTCCTTGGATTCGCGGATCTTGAGCATGTCGTGTATCTCGCCAAGGAGCACGTTGCACTCTTCCTCGTAAGCTGGATCGTAACCTATATCCTTGAACAGTCCGTCAACAACGGTTGCTGAGCGGTGGGCAGCGTACACGGACAGATATGTGCTAACGCTAGTCTTGTTGGTCTTGATTCCTTTAGTGTCCGCCCACACGTAGATGGACTCGGCCATCTTTTCAATATCGGAGCATACGGGTACGGATCCAGGACCTCCAGACAGATACTCTATTTCAGACCACGTCGGGGAAATCTTCCAATATTTAGACATCTGTGCCATATACGCGTTGACGATGTCCTTCAAGGTCGGGGCTTGCGGCTTTTCCTTAGTATGTGACATCTCGCCGAAATAAGCAGCAATAGTGTTCGAATCTACACCTTCTTGGCTCTTATTATGGTCCACGGCATAAGCTATGTATTCCTTGAAGACATTACCCGGAAGTGCTACACGGTTACTTGCGTTACGAATGCTGCCATCCTTTGAAACACGGTAAAAATTGTTGAAAAACTCGACAAAATCTGAATTCATACATGCCTCCTAACCGTTAATGTCAAACATGTACTTGGGGTTGCTCCGCAAGGAGTCAATCTTGTTTTCGATATTTATCGCTTGTTCCGTCGGAGTCAGTTTAGGAGCAGTCGTAGCATTGTGGAAGATGCGAGCCGCAGCCATAAGCTGTTCATCGCGGTCGAATATTTCTTGGATTGCTGTCAGTATTTCTGGTTTAATGGACGGAGCCAGAGCGTCAATAATTTCTTTCTTGGTCATATTGAACCATTATCCTTTTCGGCACCAAATAAAAACGGTGCCGAGCTTTTTGTGGAGGAACCATCTCCTAGCTCGGCACCGTGACTTGGAAACTCTACTCAGTAGTCCCGTCCGGCGTCCATGCCGCAAATGGTTCTTGCGATATTTGTCAGTTAGTTAGTTTAGTAGGTAGTCAAAATTTTTTCCAAGTCTGACCAGACCGCACCTACTCTGTTTTGTAATTAGTACAACCGGATATTTCTGCTGTTTCGGGACTACTCCTATCGTTCGTTGACAGAGAAATTAGCTCATATCAATTTTGAATACAGGGGTGGCAAGGGGTATTTATAAAAAAAGTGTTCCCAAAGTGTTCCCAAGTGTGTGAAACATTCCGTGAAACATTGTAAAAACACAATATCTAGTAATTGTGACCAATTTTAACACCACAATATATTGTATTTCGCTAAAATCAGACCACAATATATTGATTTTTACCCCAAAAAGTTCGTGTAGAAAAAAATCACACACCATGTGTTTTCTCTTTAAAAGAATATATATAAAAGTTAAGACTAGTTATAACCCGAAAATTTAAATCAGTCCATCCTCGATGAGACGATCCATAGCGTCGGGTAGTAAATTACCGTCAAACGCAGTCTCGACTATCTTGGTCAGTTCCTCTGTCGAACGGGTCGCCTGGTAGTAAAACAGTGCCGTCTGCGGCGAATGTCCAAGCATCTGGCTGGTGGCCTTGAGGTCGTTGCTGGACTTGTACAGGATATATGACGCAGAATGCCTAAACGTGTGTAATCCACCCAGAGGCATCCCGCTGCGACGTATGGCCTTGGCCAGCACCGCGAATCTGCCGGCCTGTGAGGGATTTATGTCCGCAAAGACAAGCTTAGACTTACGGGGCAGCTGGTTGAGCATATCCAGGATTCGCCAGTCCAGAGGCACAGTCCGTGGTGTGCGTGTCTTGGTTATGGCCGCACGGAACGTCACGCAGTTGTCCTTGATGTCGCTCCACTCTACCAGACCACCTTCGCCTTGTCTGCACCCGGTGGTAGCCAAAAACCAAAAATAAGCCTTGTAGCAACGAGCCATGTCTCCGGTCTTGCACTTGACGGCGTCTATGATGTGTCTTATCTGGTTAATCGACCAGTAAGGACGGTCTGTGTGCGTCTGCTTTATCATGGGAATCTCGTCAACCAACGAACGGTCAAGACCGTGCATCTTGCTCAGATACTTGAGACATTCTGAAAATGCAACGAAATATGACCGCCTTGTCGTCGACTTGATATGGTTCTGCGCAGCGAGAAGGGTCCGGACCGTGGAACGGTTAATGCTATCCAACGGGATGGACGTGTCCTTGACGATGTACTCGACTGACTTACGGTACATGCGGATGGTTCTTTCGCTGAGGCCACGCAGCCTGAGATTCTCCTCCCACTCGTCCAAAAGCTTGGTCAGTGTGGAAACGGTCCCAGAGGTGCCTTTCTGTGCGATTAAATGGGTACTGCGTCTGAGCAGTTTCGACGAGTCCGGGGTTTCACCTACCAATAGCTGTGCATTGTACAGCTCAACCTCGCGTTCACGGAGCATTACGAATGCTTCTGCCTGAGCCTTGTCGGTTGTATGCAGATTGACATCGAGTGGTTTCGCTCCGCGTTCTCGGACACGGCACCAGTATGTCAGGTCTCCACGGTCTTTGTTCTTGCGCCAGACGGTATAGCTTATCTTAATCATAGGTACTAATTGAGGTACAGAAAGGTGGTTATTTTTAACTGAAACTAGCTCTTTTTGCTGTAAATATAACTTTTTTGATTGCCATAGTAAACACTTAGTGCTTAATTTACGCCTATATTTGAGGCATGAGGTACAAAAAAGGTACAGTTTTGGTTCCGTTTCAAACGGTTGTGAACTAATTTAATTGGTATGAAGGCAATTCCATACATCATCTTCGGGATATGCGCAACCATCTACGTTAGGTATGTGGTTCGCAAGGCTCTTGACGAGCCTCCTGAAGAAGAGCGTTGCTACAGCTCTTCTGTTGCCGCGATTATGGACGGTGCTATGTCGGACGATGACGATGAAGAATGGTTAGAACAGGATTAAGGCTGGCCTTTTTGCGTGTTTACAGCGTGCTACACGCGGAGCTGAATGAAATGAGTCACCAAATCAGTTCCGATTTCGACGGATTTGACCTAATTTATCGTGTACACAAGGAGTAAAAATGGAACTCATATTATCTATCATTCTCGGATTCGTCGTGACCGGTATTGGCTTTATCCTCGGGTTGGCAGTAGCCGGACACGAGGCTAAAAGACAGGCCAAGGTCAATGACGGCCTCCAAACCAAAAACAACTCTATGGGTGAGGTCGCACCTATGGTTATCGAATGCCAGCTAGGTAAGCCGCTAACAGTTGACCAGATGGCAATGGATGTGGTTGGGCCTAACCTAATCAAGATTTGGCGACACTTTGGCAAACCTCTGTATAATGTGCCATCATCGTCGAAGGTTGCTGAAGAAATGCTTCAGTGGTACAACGCAGATTCGCTGTATACAAAGCTGGTCATTGTCGGTTATCTTCGCGATGGCGTTGTTAGAATTGCTTGGACATGGCAGCACCAAGATCCGAAATACATTATAACCAAGGACGCCGTGGAAGGTCTTGAGAAGTATTACGAAGACGCGCTCGGCAATCCGATGGTTCTCGGCAACCAAGAGGTGTAGTTATGGCACTTGGATTCATCGTTGGTTTGGTGGTAGGCGCGGCTTTGACAATTTTCTTTATGGATTTGCCGTTGTCGAAAATTCCCGAAGAAGACCGCCGAGAGATTGAGCGTATGGTTAAGCGAGCTTATTGGCAGTCGCGCAAGAGGGGTTAG
>Ga0265301_10001167_pt1 | contig 35384 bp, 33 predicted proteins | sample AusTroGonzalo_MG_2_FD_193488 | JGI IMG/M metagenome (GOLD analysis project Ga0265301, IMG submission 193488) | Bovine rumen microbial communities from tropical cattle in Woodstock, Queensland, Australia - Gonzalo_04 | ecosystem: Host-associated > Mammals > Digestive system > Stomach > Rumen ...
TACCTTTTGTTTTTTCAATACCAGTCAGCGCAGTACTATATACCTATTTATTTTTCTTTATTTTTTGTTTAATGTTTGTTCTATCGGGTATTATTCTACCTACAGGGTTGATCCATTTGATGGTACAAGGAGCGTTTCTGGTCCACAAAACTTTTGAGCCGGGGATAGCTAGCCAATCTTTAACATCTTCTACTTCAAATGAAGAGCGCCCCAAAAAAGATGATGGATGGTTATAAAAAATTCCCCGCCATTACTGACGGGGAAATTTTCAAAAGCTTGCCTTATGCTTTTTTGGCTTTCACAGCAGCCTGAGCGGCAGCTAAGCGAGCCAACGGCACGCGGTACGGTGAGCAAGAAACACCATTTAAGTATTGATTCAAATACATAATGGAGTTTGCATCACCACCGTGTTCACCACAGATGGACAAGTAAATGTTCGGATTGGTAGCTTTACCATCTTTACAGGCCATTGCAATCAACTTACCCACACCTGTTGCATCCAAGGATTGGAACGGATCACGTTCATAGATACCCTTTGTCACATATTGTGGTAAGAAGGATCCGGCGTCATCACGGCTCATACCCAAAGTTGTTTGAGTCAAGTCGTTTGTTCCAAATTCAAAGAAGTCAGCCAATTCTGCAATTTCACCAGCCAACAATGCGGCGCGTGGCAATTCAATCATTGTACCCACAGTGTATTCCACTTTCTTGCCTTTTTCAGCAAAGACGGCTTCGGCTGTTTCATCAATAATCTTCTTGCAGATTTCCAATTCTTTTCTGGACGAAATCAAAGGAACTTCGATTTCAGGAATGGCCTTCACGCCTTGGTCAGCCACAATTAAAGCAGCTTCAATAATGGCGCGGGTTTGCATTTCGCAAATTTCAGGATAGACCACAGCCAAACGGCATCCACGCAAGCCCAACATTGGGTTAGCTTCATGTAAGGATGCAGTACGGGCCACAATTTCTTCCACTGTTACACCCATTTGTTGAGCCAGAGCTTCTTGTTCTGCCTTTTTATTGGGCAAGAATTCATGCAAAGGCGGATCCAACAAACGAATTGTCACAGGCAGACCATCCATAATCTTAAACAAAGACACAAAGTCTTCGCGTTGGAAGGGCAACAATTTAGCGAGGGCGTTACGACGTCCAGCTTCATCTTTTGCCAAAATCATTTCACGCATGTGGTTAATACGGCTTGGGTCAAAGAACATATGTTCTGTACGACACAAACCAATACCTTCGGCACCAAAGTCTTTAGCTGTTTGAGCATCTGTTGGTGTTTCAGCGTTGGCGCGAACTTTCAATGTGCGGATTTCATCCACCCACTTCATAAATTCACCAAAGTCACCAGCCATTTCGGGTTTCACCAAAGGTAATTCACCGGCCATCACTTGACCCGTTGTACCATCGATAGAGATCATATCGCCAGCCTTTAATGTTTTACCACCAGCTGTTAAAGTTTGAGCCGCATAGTCAATGCGTAGATCAGCCACACCGGACACGCAAGGAATACCCATACCACGAGCAACCACAGCGGCGTGTGAGGTCATACCACCACGAGCGGTCAACACACCTTGAGACACATGCATACCGGCAATGTCTTCTGGAGATGTTTCCACACGGACCAAAACGACCTTTTTACCTTCAGCAGATTGAGCTTCGGCATCAGCTGCACTGAACACGATTTGTCCCACGGCAGCGCCAGGAGAAGCGGGTAAACCTGTTGCAATTACATCACGTTTGGCGGATTTGTCAAACATTGGGTGCAACAATTGGTCTAAGTGACCTGGTTCAACACGGGTCACAGCTTCTTCTTTGGTAATTAAACCTTCGCGCACCATATCCACAGCAACCTTTAAGGCAGCCAAACCGGTACGTTTACCATTACGTGTTTGCAACATCCAGAGTTTGCCGTTTTGAACGGTAAATTCCATATCCTGCATATCTTTGTAATGGCCTTCCAACTTATGACGAATGGCATCCAATTCAGCGTACACTGATGGGAATTCTTCTTCCATGCAGGGTAAGTTCAAACCACGACGTTCGTTTCCGATTTTGGAAATTTGTTGAGGTGTACGAATACCGGCCACCACGTCTTCACCTTGAGCATTTTTCAAATATTCACCGTAGAAATAGTTTTCGCCGGTGGCAGCATCACGGCTGAAGCATACACCTGTGGCGGAATCATCACCACTGTTTCCGAACACCATGCATTGGACGTTCACAGCGGTACCCCAATCGGCAGGAATGTTGTTGAGCTTGCGGTAGAAGATCGCGCGTTCACTCATCCAAGAACCGAACACAGCACCAATGGCGCCCCAGAGTTGTTCATTCACATCTTGAGGAACAACTTTACCTTCGGCGATACCAATCTTCTTGTATTCAGCAATGACCTCTTTTAATTGTTCAACGGTCATCTCACTGTCATGTTTGTAACCATTTTCTTCACGAACGCGATCCAAAACAGCTTCAAATTTGTGGATATCCACTCCCATAGCCGTGTCAGAATACATTTGCAAGAAACGACGATAGGAGTCATATGCAAATTTTGGATTATTGGAGGCCTTAGCCAAACCTTCAACTGTTTGGTCATTTAAACCTAAATTCAAAATAGTATCCATCATACCGGGCATGGATACGCGAGCGCCGGAACGCACTGAAAACAATAATGGGTTATTGGGATCACCGAATTTTTTACCCATCACAGCTTCAACGCCTTTCAGGCCTTCCATCACTTGTTGCTTTAATTCATCAGAATAAGCTTTATTGTTTTTGTAATAAAACGTACAAGCTTCTGTTGTGATTGTGAATCCTGGAGGAACAGGTACACCAATACTAGACATTTCTGCCAAGTTGGCGCCTTTACCACCTAACAATTCACGCATGCTGGCATTGCCTTCAGCCTTGCCATCACCGAAAGTATAAACGAACTTAGTCATTTTTTTCCTTTTCTTTAGATTAAAAAAACCACCAAGGTGAAAACCAAGTATGGAAAATCCTCTTTTTTTATGGGGGGAACTCTAGCATTTTTTGATAAAAAAATCAAGAGAATTTTAACACATGATTTTTTTAAAGATGTTTTTTAAAAATACTTGAAACCCAAATTAAAATAAGCTATACAATTAAACATGTTTGAAGAATTAGAAAATATAAAATCTGAATGTCAAAATTGTCAGCGTTGTCCTTTAGGAAAAAGGCGTACAAATGTGGTGTTTTCAGCAGGCGTTCCCAATTCAGATATTGTGTTGATTGGAGAGGCACCAGGTTATAATGAAGACATGACTGGAGAACCTTTCGTGGGAAGAGCTGGGCAATTGCTGGATAAAATTTTAGCAAGTGTTGGATTTGATAGACATACAAACATTTATATTTGTAATACAATTAAATGTCGTCCACCGGATAATCGTGATCCTTTACCCGAAGAAAAAATTGCTTGTCGCAATTATTTAGACCGACAACTTGCTTGTTTAAAACCCAAAATTATCTTACTATGCGGGAAAGTTGCCTTGAGCAGTTTTTTAGATACCAAAGAAGGAATTACCAAACTGCGTGGGCGTTGGTTTGATGGTCCAATGGGTGCTAAAATGATGCCCATTTTTCATCCATCATATTTGTTACGTAATCCATCACATAAAGAGGGATCTCCTAAATGGTTGATGTGGCAAGACATGAAGGAAATTAAACGCGTTTATGATTCAATTAAAACGGATTCACCGTAAAAGTGTAAAACATCTGTTAAACGGGGTAATTTAATGACGGGATCATAAGTATATCTGTCTAAAATATGATATTCTTTTAAATCACCCCTATAAATAATTAATTCTTCGGTAGAACGCCCTAGAATTAATGCTTTTGGAAAGATTGTCTTAAGAGAATTTTCTGTTTGATAATTTAAAAGGGTAGGTTGGCCAAAAACAGAATCTCTACGATCGTGTTCTTTAATAGCAAACAATTCTAGGCCATTCCATGAAAGTCCATCTGTTAATCGCAAAAACTGAATATAATCTGCGGGAATCTGAATCCATCCTTTTTTAACTAACGTAATGGATGTGCGCTGAATATCCATTATTTCTGCGGGAGCAAAAACTTGAGCATAGTTTTGATAAAGCGTATTGACGATACTTTGAATAGTCATTATCGTCCCCCTGTTTTTATGGCAATTTGTTGCAAATTAGCCGTTGTTAAGCCCGCAGTGGCGCTCCGATCTGCTTTCTTTTTACCGCCAGATCCTGTCATTTCTCCATTGGGAATATAAACCTTTCCTAAAGGTATAGGAATATAAAGTGTTTTTGGATGACCAAGACCTGCTGAAGAAATCATTTGTTTGTTTAAATAATTATGAATTAATTCATGAAACGGATGACATTGAATCAACACTAAATTGTCTAAAGACATTTTGCCCCCATAGAGCAGGGGAAATTTTAAATGGATTGTCCAATTGGTAGGTAAATATCCTTTGGACAAATAGAAAATACTTTCTTCGGATAAATCAGCACTGCGTAAATCATTGATATAAACATTAACCAATTCTTTTAAAAACGCACGCTTTAAAGGTTTCATTTGTTGATGAAATTCTTGCTCATTTAAAGTGTAGGGTTGATAGTGTGCACTCATTAAATCCATACCACCGAAATTTTCATTTTGAAATAAATCCACCCAGTAATCTTGACCTTTTTCGTCGGACTCCAAACCCTCAATCAAACTGTCTAAACTAGGATCGGATTCTTTAACAGAGATGTTCTCTCCTACTAACTGATCCCAGTTATCAAAGATTTCAGAGCCATTCAATTCTGTCAATTCAGGTGTTGCCATTCAAATTGTCCTTGGATGAGGGGGGAGGCGGTGGTGCAAACATTCCCCCACTAGTGGGCGGTGCAAAAAGTGCTTGTCCTTGGGGAGGAGTGTTCTGCGTGGGGGTATTCTTTTCCGTTTGATCTAAAGAAGATTGTACAGATGATTGAGGAATGTTAGAAATATTGTTTTGTTGAGCAGAAGGAAGATCACCCGCTTCAGGTTCGTGTTGTTGATCTTCTGGTTTTTGTAATTGGTTTTCGGGGGCTCTTCTTTCAACAATCCAATGGGGTACATAAGGAGCTGTTGGAATTTGAGTCTTTTTCAAAAAGCCTTTGTCCAAATAATACCTTGGTGCGTCCGCTAAAATTGGGTGTGATAAAAAGCCCTGGTACAAAACGTATTGCTTGAGCATATCCAAACTTAAAATATCCGAAGCACTGACAACATCTGATTTTTGCAATTGGCGAGATACGTTTTGTGTAAAATCAAAAGTCTTAGCATTTAATCCCTCTTGTTTAGAAGTACTCTTCACTTCAATAGTTTTTGATCCGATCATTTTAACAAAACGTTCAGCCGTTTGTTCGTTGTTTTGTGACAGAATTACTTTTGCTGCTGTTGTGGAAATGATGGTTTCCAAATCATCTTTACCATATTGACCGGAAATTTGTCCCAAATCCTGACCGATAAGTAAGTAGGCCACTTTTTGACCACGACCGACAGCAGGACCATTTTTGACGCAATCTAGTTTGGGCATTTGTGGGAACTCATCCAAAACAAATAAAACAGGATAAGGTCCGCATTTACCACCATCTGTCCCGACATGTCCTGGAGGATTAGCGATTAAGAATGAACTGACTAATTCCACGAAAATACCAGTAATTACGTTTAAAGCGCGTGCATCCACTTGGTTAATGGACAAATAAACGGAAATGGGTTTCATTTTGCCGTCCATAGGATCTACCATACCACGCAAATCTCTGAAAGTGAGATCGCTGAACTTGGTACGTTCACGCACGGCGGCGTTTTTAAAAATACTGATACCAGATAAAGCGGTGGACAAAATAGAACCACGTTCTTTATCGGGTGTGCTAGATAATTGGTTCAACTCGGCGATAGCACGACGGGCATAAGCAAAACGGTTGGATTCATTCACTGCGGCATCCAAAACATCTTTCATGGGATCAGCCATCATAGCCATTTGATCCCCTTCATCCGAACGGCGCTTAATGTCGGCTGCCACTTTCATTTGCATGTCAGTCAGCCATTCCAAAATCATGGCAATACACGGTTCGTGGCCATGCCAATTTTCAGGTAATCCTTCCCATGTACCAACAGGGGCATAGTTGTTTAAATTTAATTGTCCTTTTTTAAGGGCATCCAAAGCCAACATAGCGCTATTATCTGACATATCTGCATAGTAAGTTGCTAAAATATTTGCATCTTCTTGATCAAAAGAGCCCTCAGAGAGTTTATTGATAAAATAGTCATTGGCGCGTGCCCGTTCGCACTTACTGGCGATAAAGTGCAAAAAACCACTCATAGCATTACGGCCCGTTTTTGACCAGTGTGGATCTTGCCCACCTTTAGGTTCTTCCACTAACACAGCCACCATAGAATCAATGTACATATCACGAGCAGGTCCTAAAGGCGGTAAAGCTGTTGGTGATAACGGATTCCAACTGGGGTAATAAATGCCCTTATCTGGTTCATCTTGAGCACCCCAATTGATGATGAAAACAGGACCTATACGGGCACGATAGCCGGATGTTTGATAACACAACTCGGGTTTTACGTCGTTTACGATAATACTTAAACGATCGGATTCAAAAATAGTGGGAATAACAACACCGGCTGTTTTACCTGTTCCTGGTGGCGCAACAACCAATGCAGAAAGCGTGTTCGGCATTTTAAGTAAACGCCCCTTGAAACGTCCTAACACACAGACAAAACCATTGAAAAGCCCCATTTTCTTTATATCAGCATAAGTAGCTAAACGTCCACTACCAAAAACGGTTGATATGTTTGAATATGGATTGGTAAATAACCCAATAAAGACAATAATGGGCATGATAAGCCAGGGGATAAATGGTAAGTAAAGAGCAAATGGAACGGGGGAAATAGCGCGGAAACCAGCTAAACATTTTGTATAAGCCAAAACGATTTGACTGGGTTTAAAAAGAGCTGTTTTCCAAAATGACCAGGCAATACCAATCAAAGTCTTTCGTCCTTCATCCAAAACCCATTGTGTGATGGGAATAATCAGTAAAGATAAAATCCACCACGCAAAGATAGCGATAAAAATACTAACTAGAATATGAAGGATATACTTGTTTCTCTCGTTATATTGATTATCAGCCATTTTATTTCTCCCCTATAATAAAACTTGCTTTAGCTTTTCCATTTCTTCTGGTGATAATGGAGCATATTTTTCGTGTAAAACTTCCGATACTGTTTTCAGTTGAACAGGACCACCAATAGATGTGCGACAGACAATAACACCAAGATCATTCCATGTCTTCAACATATCTTCCGCATTAATTAAATTTCCCTTTCTTTCAATCAAAATTGGCTGAACCTTGAAATTAGTTTCTGATAATTTTTTTGTTAATTCCTGTACTTTTCTGGATAAGATGAATACGGGTGAAACCCTGTGATCTGTTTCTGAAAACCATAAAGGATCTTCATCATTAAAGGCTTCTTCGTCGGCTAACCAATCGCCCTCGGCATCATCATATATTGCCCAGAATAAAACACCCTGAGCTGCTGCTGCCCATCCATCAAATTTTTCTAAGGTGCTGATATTAGGAAGAATTGTTAAACCAGCATTAGACAAAAGATTGTCAATGTCTTCATCGGCTGCTTGTACCTTGGGTAATTGAATTTCAGATAAAGGAGTGTCTGCCATCTGTTTTAACTCAGAATCAAAATCATTCCAAAGCATGCCTTCATTAGCCTTTTTTAAGGAGGGGCTGGCAGAAGGAGAGGATTTTTCATTTGTAAAAGATTTTTCAAAATCAGACATGTTGGAAATACTTGGTAAATCTGCAGTCTTATTGAGAGGTTTGGTTCTCATTGTGGGACCAAAAGAGGGCATAGCTATAGGGCGTCGAGCAGAAACAGGAGGTGCCTTATTTACTTTTAAGGCTGGAGTCTTTTCTGTGTTTGCTGGCTGAGAAACTTTTGGTTCTTTTTTTATGTACTGCCTTATTTTTTTTACTGATTTTTTCCAATAAATTTTATCTATCAGATACCAAAGAGCAAAGTAAAGAGGAAAGGACAGAATAAATGACGTTAAAAAAATCCAATCACCTCTGTTGGAAAAACGCCAACCAGATGAAATTTCATGAAATAAAAAGTACCACGAATCCCACGAAAAAAGTCCAAAACGCCAATTAATGTATAAAAACCCCCTGAGCCACCATCCAAAAAACAGTAGTCCTACAACAAAACCGATTAAAAAAGTTCTTTTTGGGTTTTTCATTGCTCTTTTTTCCTTAATCAGTCTTATTATACACAAAATAAAAGCATTTGACTAGTAAAAAATAACATTCAATTTAAAATTATTTTCATGGTTGAAAATAGACAAAAAATCAGTTATAATAATCGAACCAAATTGGAATTGAAAATGAAAAGAAGAGAACCTCCAAAAAAACGTTTACATGATTGTGATTTTCCGGGATGTCAAGAAGCGGGAGAATATCGTGCACCGAAAGATAGAACATTGCGTTCGCATTATTGGTTTTGCCAAAAGCATGTCGCTGAATATAATAAAAAATGGGATTTTTTAAAAGGGCTTTCACCTGAGGAGATAGAGCAACAATTACGAAATGATACAACTTGGCAAAGACCTAGATGGAAATTAGGGACTCATGTAGGAGGACAGCCTCACTTTAAGGACACATTTAATGTATTTTCTGAGGAAAGATTAGGAATGGATGGGGGATATAACCCACCGCAGCAAGATTTAAAATACCCTCAAAAGGTGCAAGATGCTGCGGCATTTATGAACTTAAAGTTTCCATTGCAGTTATCAGAAGTTAAAAAACGCTATAAACAATTGGCCAAACAGTATCATCCCGATGTTAGTAAGAAAGATGCCTCTCTTTTTCAAAAATTGACGAATGCATATGATGTCATTTTGACACATTTAAAAGGTGAAATAAATTTTTCTTGACTTCGGATAAACTTTACGCTACAATACAGTTGCTTAGTCCGAAAGACGGGTGTTTGGTTTTTGCTTAGACTTAAGGAAAATCAAGCTTATATTGCTTTAAAAAAGGATATAAAAATGACAGATACAAACGCACTTTCATTACTTTATGCACAGGGGGGCTTACCCCGTTATTTGGCCGAAATCAACAAGTTTCCTATGTTGAAGGCCGAAGAAGAATACATGTTAGCCAAACGTTTTCACGAAACTGGTGATGTTCAGGCGGCACACCAATTGACAACTTCACATTTGCGCTTGGCGGCCAAGGTGGCTATTTCTTTTCGTCACTACGGTTTGGCTTTGTCTGATTTGATCAGTGAAGCTAATATTGGTTTGATGCAAGCTATTAAAAAGTTTGATCCGGATAAAGGGTTTCGTTTAGCAACCTATGCAATTTGGTGGATTAAAGCGGCGGTGTCTGAATTCATTTTAAAATCCTGGTCTTTGGTAAAAATTGGTACCGTGGCCACACAGAAACGTTTATTTTATAATCTACATAAAATTAAATCTCGTTTGGGGCTTTATGGTGATACCGGATTGTCAGATGAAACTGCTGAATATATTTCTAAGACTTTGAATGTGTCCAAACGTGATGTAATGGAAATGGAACAACGTTTGTCGGGGGATTCTTCGCTCAATGCGCCTCTGGCTACTGATTCAGGAACCAGCTTTCAAGAAATGCTGTCCGATAGCGATGAAACCATTGAACAAAAAATTGGTGATAATCAAGAACTGGATTTAAAAAAGAAGTTGTTGAAAGAGGCTTTGGCTGAGCTTTCCGAGCGTGAACAACGCATTTTAGGGTGTCGTTATCTATCTGAAAAAGCGACTACTTTGGAAGATTTAGGGGCAGAACTCAACATTAGCCGTGAACGTGTCCGCCAAATTGAAACAAAAGCGTTGGAAAAGGTGCGCAAGTCTATTCAATCTAAAGCTCAAAAATTGGCGTTTGTTTAACGCATCCATTCGTACATAGCAACCGCTGTGGCAATAGATACATTCAACGATTCGATTGCAGGATTCATAGGAAGTTTAACTAACATATCGCAAGATTTTTTTGTTAAGTCGCGCATGCCATCTTCAGCACCCATTACTAAAGCGCAACGCTTGGGTAATTTATTCTTACCGATGGTATCACGGGCGTAACCATCCATGCCGACACACCAAAAATCTGTTTTTTTAAGCATATCCAACGTGCGTGCTAAATTGGAAACACGCACTAGTGGAATTAAATCCAAAGCACCACTGGCAGCTTTGGCCATTGTGCCTGTTTCGGCGGGGGAACCCGCCTCAGGAATAATCACTGCGCTGGCTCCAAAAGCGACACTTGAACGTAAAATAGCTCCGATATTACGCGGATCAGATACTTGATCTAAAACCACCAATAAAGCTTTATCTGCATCCTTTAAATTACGTAAAATTTGATTTAAATCTGGGTTGGATAGGGGGTGGCATACAGCGATAATGCCTTGATGTACAGCCTCGTGTCCAACTATGCTTTCCAATAAACGATTATCCGCAGGACGTATGGGAATATTCTTTGGAATACTCATTTCGGTCAGGGTTTGTTTCGTAGCGTAAATTTCTTTAATCACGCGATGCGGATTTTTGAGCGCTAATTCTACAGGATGTTTGCCGTAAATTAGGATGTCTTTTGTGTTCTTCATAGAGTTCCTTTAAAATTGATTTTGTCATTTGAGCATTTTCGATTTGACGATATTGAAGCCCCTCTTTTTGGGCTGCTTTAATGACAGTATTTGTGTCATCAAGCATTAATGTATTTTGGGGAAGAACCCCGATTTTTTTACACCATTTTGTTAAAACACCATCCATTCGTTTGGGGTAAAAATAGCCGTTTTCCAGAGTGCTTTCGGCAGTGATGGCAGCCAAACCGCTGTCTTGGACGGAACAATTAAAAAGCTGATTAAAAACTTTTTCTAAATGAGCCTGTGTGTTATTGGTAAAAATGTAAAGTTTTCTATCTAATGCCACCTTTTGCAGCAAGGGTAATAATTCTTTATCTGGTTTGATACGTGAATAATCTAAAAATCCAACCATTTCTTTGGCTAAAGCACTAAAGCTGACCCCCTGTGTTTGGCATAGCTTTAAAACTGTGTTATAAAATCCATGATAGTGGCGTTCTTTTAAATCAGTGTGAATTTTGTCAAAATCATCCCATCTGAGACCTAAAGCTGTTCCTGCTTGTCGGCCAGCAGCTACAATTTCTTCATAAGTCAATAAGTCAACGTCATAAAGAACGCCGTCACAGTCCACAAAAATGGCTTGAACTTCCTGCATTAATTATTTGGCGCGTTCAACGTAAGAGTTATCTTCAGTAGACACTACAATCTTTTCACCCGCATTGACAAAAGGGGGTACTGTGGTACGAATTCCGTTTTCCAACACAGCAGGCTTATAAGAAGAAGTGACCGTTTGATTCTTTAAAGCGGGTTCGGTTTCGGTAATTGTCAATGTCACATGTGGTGGCAAATTAACGGAAACGGGCTTACCCTCAATAAAGTTTACTGTAACGGGCATATTATCTTGCAAATAAAGGGCTTTGTCTCCCATCATTTCGGCAGCAATTTCAAATTGGTCATAGGTTTCTGCATTCATAAAGCACAAATTATCGCCGTCACGATATAAATAAGTGCAATCAAATTCTTCACTCATTAGTTTTTCAACAGTATCAGCGGTACGCCAACGTTGTTCTGTTTTTAATCCATTATCTACACCGCGCATTTCAACCTGAATAAAAGCGCCGCCCTTACCTGGCGTAATGATGTTAATTTTGGTAACCAAGTATTGTTTACCATTATTTTCAATAACCCATCCTGGGCGAATTTGGTTAGCTTGTTGTTTCATTTTATATCCTTTCTGTTTGTTAAATATTAAACTCTCATGTTTTGTCTCTGAAATGAACAGGTCTTTGTTTTATGGGGTATTGCGATAATACTTTTTCTGAACAAAGCGCGTTTTTCATCTGATAAAGACGCATAATCTTGTAAAGCCTGTTTTGAAGAAGAAAAGGTATCCCCTTCTGTGTAAGGCCTTCTATTGATAATTCTAAAAATACTAAACAATAATGTTGTTTCTTGTTCGTCAAATTTTTGTGTTTTGACCGCCTTTTTATCTTTTGAATCTAGGATGTACGCATCCATTTGATCTAAAATTGCATTTTTTGTTTCTAAAGAGGATGGACGCAGTCTGAAATAAAGTTGCGCCAAAGGAGCTTGCAACTCTTTTTCAACCAATTCGTCAAGAGAATCACCGATAAGCCCAACTTTTTCCATTGTTTTTCTGAACATAAAAACCTCATTTATTGAGTGATAATATGCTTTTAATTCTACCCGATTTGGCAAAAAAAGTCAATTAAAGAAATAAAAAATGCATTTTTATTGGTTTTTTGTGATATTTTTTCTTGACAAACCTTTTAAAATCGGCATAAACTGGGATTACAGGTGCAAGGAGTGCCTGAAAATCAACAGATTTGAGGGGAGTTCAGGTGAATTTGCCTCATCAATAAAGAAAGGAAACAAAAAAATGAATAAAACAGAATTTATTGAAGCCGTTGCCAAAACAGCTAAATTGTCCAAAGCCGCCGCTGCTGATGCCGTGAATGCCGTTTTGGAAGTGGTTGCAAAGACCTTGAAGAAGGGTGATGCTGTCCAATTGACAGGATTTGGTACCTTTGCAGTGACAAAGCGTGCTGCTCGTACAGGTCGTAACCCTGCTACAGGTAAAACCATTAAGATCGCCGCCACAAAAGCTCCTAAGTTCAAAGCTGGTGCTTTGTTGAAAAAGGCTGTGAAATAAGTTTATACCTTATTTGGAAAATCCCCCTCGTATTCGTGGGGGATTTTTTGAAAGATAACGTTTTTTAATACTAAGCAGGAAGATAATATGATTTATTTAGTAAGACACGGGCAAACGGATTGGAATGTAGAGCATAGAACCCAAGGACATTTGGATATCCCTTTGAACGAAACGGGCAGAAACGAAGCCGAGATGTGCAAAAAGCAGTTGTCTCATATCAAAATTGATAAAATTATTTCTTCTGATCTGTCTCGTGCTAAAGAAACGGCCGCTATTATTAATGAAAATTTTATGCTTTCAATCACTTATGATTCTAGAATTAGGGAACTAAATTTTGGCGATCTACAGGGTGTATTGGCAAAAGATATCTCTGAAAAACATTGGTATCTTTTAAACCATGAACCACACAAAATTCATGCGGAACCACTGGTTGATGTTTACAAAAGAATGAAATCGTTTTTTGATGAAATAGATATGGATAAAAATGTTTTGGTTGTTGGTCATGGGGGTACGGTTAGAATGGCCATGTATTTATCCCATAATTTACCTTCATTTAATCAAGAAGATTTTGAAAGAATTTGTTTGGGATTTAAAATAAAAAACACGGAAATCTTTAAATGGGATAAAGAACATTTATTGGAAAGTTTGTCCCAATAAAAGGCAAAACTGGCGCGCCTGGCGAGATTCGAACTCACGACCTTCGCCTTCGGAGGGCGACACTCTATCCAGCTGAGCTACAGGCGCAAAGCCCCTTTATTATACAATCTTTAAGTAAAATAATCAAGTTTTTAATCTTTATAGGGTGGAAAAGTATAGCCTTTGGGCGATAAGGTGAAAATTTCATACCCTGTTTCAGTAATACCGATCATATGTTCAAATTGGGCAGAAAGACCTTTGTCCCGCGTAACTGTTGTCCAACCATCTTGCAGTGTCAAGGTATCGCCCGAACCCGTATTGACCATGGGTTCCACTGTAAAAACAAGGCCTGGGACTAATTTAACACCTTTACTGCGGGTACCATAATTCAAAATATTTGGCGCCCCATGAAAGACACGTCCACATCCATGACCACAATAATCGTAGACGGTGGAAAAACCTTCACCGTTTGCAACTTCTTCCATTGCTGCTCCAATATCCCCTGTGGTTTTACCGGGGGCTGCTTCTTGAATACCCGCCATCATCGTTTGATAAGTATTTTCAACCAACCGACGCGCTTTTATGGAAGGTTTGCCCACATAAAACATGCGCGAAGTATCCCCATACCAACCATCTACAATAACAGTTACATCAATGTTGATAATATCGCCTGATTTTAAAATTTTATCAGCCGATGGAATCCCATGACAAATTACATGGTTGGGCGAAATGCAGGTACATTTAGGATAACCATGATAACCACGACAAGCACTTCGGGCGCCTTGTTTGATGATAAATGCGTCCATTAAATCATCTAGATATTCGGTGGAAACGCCTGGTTTGACAAAAGGGGTAATATAATCCAGCACTTCAGCAGCCACACGACCCGCTTTGCGCAGGGCTGGGAAATCCTTTAAAGAATAAATCGTTAAATCTTGCATAGACTTATTATAAGAAAAATTTCAAAAAAAAGCAATTTTTTTGTTGACATTCTTTAGGAAGCAAAATAGGATGGAAGAAAAACTAACCAGGGAGGTTTGTATGAAAAAATCCATTTTAACATTTTTTGCCGGCGTTATTGTAATGGGATTAGCCCTTGTTACAACGGATGTTTCGGCGGCAACCTCATGTCCAGCGGGCTGGTATTTAAGCGGAAAAACATGTAAGGTTTGTCCTGATGGGCAAATCAGTGCCAAAGGAGATAATGTTTGTAGAACCTGTGCAGCAGGTCAATGGGCATACAACTATACACAATGTAAGGCTTGTCCTGCGGGAAGTGTTTGTATTAATGGTATTAAAAAGGCCTGTGGAAATGGGTATATTAGTGGGGCCAATGCAAGTTCTTGTACCATTTGTCCTGAGGGTCAGTATGAAAAAAGCAATACCAGCTGTGTAGCTTGTCCAGCGGGGAGCTATTGTACTAAGGGTATTAAGAAGGATTGTACGAATAAGCAGTATTGTCCAGCTAATTCCACAGCACCGATTGCTTGCCCGGCCAATGCGACATGTACTGGAAAAACATTTACGTGTAAGGCTGGATACGAAAAAGAAGGTAATGAATGTGTTGCGCGTTGTGCTATAACTCAATACTTTAATACGACGAAAAAAACTTGTATGGTGTGTGAAGAAGGATACTATTGTGCGGATGGGAAAAATCGTAAAAAGTGCGCCGATGGCTATGTTAGCTCATCAGGAAAAAGCGTTTGTACAGTTTGTGCAGAAGGAAAATATGAAAAGGATAACAAAACATGCGTTGGTTGTCCAGCGGGTAGTTATTGTACCAAGGGTGTTAAGAAAAATTGTACAAATAAGCAGTATTGTCCAGCTAATTCCACAGCACCGATTGCCTGTCCGGCCAACGCGACCTGTGATGGGAAGGTTTTTACTTGTAACAAAGGCTATGACAAAGAAGGCGATCAATGTGTCGCCCATTGCGATAAAGGACAATGGTATAATCAAAACAAATGTAATCCCTGTACGGCGGGTTATTACTGTGCCGATGGTAGAAATCGTGTAAAATGTGCAACTGGATACACAAGTGTAGCCGGTAAGGATGTTTGTACCATTTGTCCTGATGGTCAGTATGAAAAAAGCAATACCAGCTGTGTAGCTTGTCCAGCGGGTAGTTATTGTACCAAGGGTGTTAAGAAAAATTGTACAAATAAGCAGTATTGTCCAGCTAATTCCACAGCACCGATTGCCTGTCCGGCCAACGCGACCTGTGATGGGAAGGTTTTTACTTGTAACAAAGGCTATGACAAAGAAGGCGATCAATGTGTCGCCCATTGCGATAAAGGACAATGGTATAATCAAAACAAATGTAATCCCTGTACGGCGGGTTATTACTGTGCCGATGGTAGAAATCGTGTAAAATGTGCAACTGGATACACAAGTGTAGCCGGTAAGGATGTTTGTACCATTTGTCCTGATGGTCAGTATGAAAAAAGCAATACCAGCTGTGTAGCTTGTCCAGCGGGCAGTTATTGTACCAAGGGTGTTAAGAAGGATTGTACGAATAAGCAGTATTGTCCAGCTAATTCCACGGCACCGATTGCCTGTCCGGCCAACGCGACCTGTAACGGAAAAACTTTTACTTGTAACAAAGGCTATGACAAAGAAGGCGATGCTTGTGTTGAGCATTGCGAAGTAGGGCAATATTTTGCCAATAACAAATGTAATCCCTGTACGGTAGGTTATTACTGTGCCGATGGTAGAAATCGGACCGCTTGTCCAAAAGGGACTTATAATGCTCAGACGGGATCAAAAACGGCCACCGCTTGTTTAGCTTGTGATGCAAATAAATATACAAGCACAACAGGACAGAAAGCGTGCAGTATTTGTTCGGGCTCTAATCAAAGTGTGAATTCTGCTCACACGGGGTGTGAAAATTGTAAGGCTGGATACAAACCCAACTCTGGACATACAGCTTGCGAGTTGAGATGTGCGGAGGGACAATGGTGGAATAGCCAAACATCCAAATGTGAAAACTGTTCCGGTAATTATTATTGTCCAAATCGCTTAACACGTACAGCTTGTCCAAAGGGGCAGGTGCCGACGAAGGATCGTACAGCCTGTGAAGTAAAATGCGAAGAAGGCTTTTTCTTGAATGCGTCAAAGCGTTGTGAAGAATGTCCGGCTGGTTTTTACTGCCAAGATGGCAAAAAAACAGCTTGTCCAAAAGGTCAATATCAAAATCAAATGGGGCAATCTGCATGTTTGGCTTGTACGGGCAATAAATATACCAACACGACTGGTGCCACAAAATGTGCTGTTTGCTCAACAGCAAATTATGCAGTGGATGCAAATCATACCAAGTGTACGGCTTGTGCTATAGATAAAGAAGCCAATTCTGGTCATACGGCCTGTGTTGCATGTTCAAAAGTGGTATATAACGGCATTTGTGCCGCTTGCAAAGCCAATTATCCCAAAAAGAAGGCCTACGCTTGTACATCGAAAGATAAGCCCATTTGTGATACAAAAACAGGCTCTTGTGTTGCTTGTACGGCAAACTTTGGTGCTAAATCTGGTGTGACATGTGATGAAGAATTGCCCGTATGTCAGAAAGGTACATGTGTTGCCAGTAGTTGTCCAACAGGTGCCGTTTGTTCCAATGGGGCAATTACTGGTTGTAAGGAAGGCTACTTGATGTCCTCAGATAAGAAGAGTTGTGTGGCCTGCCCAGCTAATGGTGTGTGCTCGGGGGGTGCTGTGACAACCATGTCCAGTTGTATTTCGGGGTTTGAATTGTCCTCAGATAAAAGAAATTGTATAGCTGTACATGCTGGTGATTGGTGTAAAACCAATTTTACAATGGAGAAAGGAGCGAAGGATTTTTGTCCAATTGCAACCCCTATTTGTAAGAACAGTCATTGTACAAAATGTACCAGCGATTCAGATTGCTTGTTTGATATAGGTAATGGGCTACACCACGAGGGTGCACGTTGTGAGGCTAATGGTACGTGTACATGGGCTGAAAGTATTGGTTGTGGTGATGTTAATGCTGAGGTAAACAAACAGACATTGAAGTGTGAATGCAAGAAGGGATATGTTATGCAGAATGGTAAATGCGAATTCGAATCTCCCAAATGTAGTGGTGATTTTACCTCGAATGCATTGAATTCCTGTTCAGAAAATAAGCCAATTTGCATTGAGGGTGAATGTGTTGATGCAGCAGTGAGAGAACAGCAAGAAAGTTGTCTCTTTACGGGAGATTCAATTGAGGTTGACCATAATAAGCGTTGGGTGATATACAAACATAAGATTGTTTGTGGTGGTGATACGCCAATTTGTCGAGCCAGTGATGGTGAATGCTATGCAGAGCGAGAACCCGAAAAGACATGTTCAAAGGATCAGTACGCTATTGGATGGGCAACCCCGAACTGTGTGGCACCAAAAGGATTTATGGGGACATTAGATTGTGGTTCAGCTGTTCCGCGCTGCGCTTCTTGTCCAGCAAATGCAACCTGTGATGGTAAAAGCTTTATCTGTCAAAATGGCTATGAAAAGAAAGACGGTAAGTGCGAATTGATTTGTTCCAAAAATCAATATTATCAAAGCGGGAGTCGTTCTTCCATATCTGATACAGCTCTTGTTAGTAATGGTTTGGCAGGATCTGCAATTGCGGGGAGTTCTTCTGCCTCATCCGATGCAGGTCTGGTTGGTAGTGGTTTGACTGGCTCAGCAGTAGCAGGATCTTCTTCCTCATCTAACATAGGTTTCATTGGAGATGGCTTAGTAGGAACAGCGATAGTGGCCTATGGAACTTATAGGACCCTTGCTTCTTGTGAAGATTGCCCAGCAAATGCAACATGCGACGGTATTGATTTCACTTGTAAGCCTGGCTATGTAGCCAAAGATGGTCAATGCGTGTTAGAATGCAATGCCTGTCAAACACTGGTGAATGGTTCTTGTCAGTATAAGTCTTCAGGGATGACAACTGTTTGTGGTGAAAAATGTTGTTCAAAGTCATGTAATCACAATCGGACGGAATGTTGTAAAAATAGGAGTTTTGGAAATAAAGTTGAATATAAGGAAGGTTATAGGTATAGTGAATCGACTCGGTATACTGTGGATTCCGATAGTGATATGCGCTTAGACATTAGTTTTGTTCAGATCGTAGGCGGATATCCAAGGTTAAGTGTATGTGAAGTGGGTGGCTCTTGCTTGTACAATGGTGTTTTAACTTCGGGAAAGGCAACATCAGATAGCCCGGGCTCTATTTTGAGAAATTTGACACTAAAAGCTGGGCATACATATGATATTGATATTGATTTGTATACCAAGTGTGGTTCTTGTAATATGACTGCATATTGTCAGGGTGGTTCTTCCAACACCAAAGTATGTGATGCATCCAATTTGGGACAGTGCCAAGTTTGTGCCAATAACGGTGTGGAAAACAAACCCGATGGATCAGAATGTCATGGAGATATCGGATATTGTTTGAAAGGGCAATGTGTTACCTGTCCAAATAATGCATACTATAGTTCCAAAGAAGGAACATGCATTTGCACGAATAATATGGTTATGGTGGATGGCCAATGTGTGACAAAAAATTGTGACGAATTCCCACAAATAGGGGATTCTTGTGCTAATTCTTCCTGTGCATACGAGCGTTTGATTTGTCAAAATGGCAAATGGGCTCCAAACTGTCCGGATGGCTACTTCTATTCCTATGAAGGGGACACTTCTTTCTGTGTGAGCAATAGCAAGGATTGTACAGGATTTGAATTAATAACAGGAAATCGTATAATTGCTGCGGATGGTGCGCGTTGTGGTAGTAATGAACAAGGTGTTTGCCTTGGTGGTCAATGTCAGACATGTCCGGATGGTTATCATTTTGAGGGAGGTCATTTCTGCGTGAACCCGGATGTGTGTGTGGGTGTGATTGATCTTATAACTGGTGAACGAAATCGCGCAGAGGAAGGCGAGAGTTGTCAATCTTCAAATGGTGAGGGTATTTGTCAAAATGGTAAATGTGTAAAAAAACAATGTCCTGATAAGTTTGTTTTGAGAGATGGTCAATGTGTAGCCGAATGTTTGGGCGTCTTAGGATACAGTTGTAAAAAGTGTAATCCAGAAACGGGTGATTGGGATCCTGTGACTGCCGAAAATATTCGTAGTGATTGGGGCGCATTTGGTAGTTGTCGTGATGGTCAATTTTATCCCAATTGTCCAGATGCAAGCTCGTTACAGCCATGTTATTTCTGTGATGAAAAAACAGGAAGTGTATCTGTTGCATCCGATGGCTATAAATGCAATGGTGGCCAAGGTACGTGTCTGCAAGGTAAATGTCTTGTAGAGTCTCCTGTCAGAGTTGCAGAAGTTCCAGCCACATGTGGTGACGGCACATACTTGAATGCTGGCGTATGTGAGGTATGTCCGGCAGGTTCATATTGTAAGAATGGTGAACGGAAGCTTTGTAAAGCGGATACTTGGAATCCTAGGTCTGGTGCGTCAAGCGAAGACGCATGTGTAATTTGTGCTTTTGGTTCTCAAGAGGGTGCAAGTACTTGTGGTAGCATGAGGCGGAGATCTTAAAATAAGGCCGGATTTTCCGGCTTTATTTTTTTAATCGTTGTTTTCTGGAAATATAACTTCTCCTGTTGTATTGTCGATGATCACCCAGTCTTTTGGCTGGGGTTTTGAAGTCGCATTTTGTTTTTGAAACTGTTGGCACATGGCTGCAAATTTTTGAGGGATATTCACATCATATAAAATGAAATTAGGTTTCAGTGGGTCCTTTTTGTTTTCTTGCATGTGCTATCCATTTCATCTATTAAGATAATAAAATTAATATATGCAACTTTTGGGTGAAAACAAGTTGAAAATTAAAAAAAATATACTATTTAACAAGTGTTGATTTATTAAAGGAGGAAATATGAACTGGATTACAAAAACTTGTTTATTATTAATGGTGGTTGGCGGATTAAATTGGGGAGCAATCGGATTGTTTAATTTTGATTTAGTAGCCTTTTTATTTGGTCCTATGAGCATTTTATCCAGAGTTGTTTATATCTTGGTGGGGTTGGCGACACTTTGGGCTATCATTGATTATTTTTATTCACCCAAAATAATGGTGGAAGAATAAAGACTCCGAGCCCGCTGAAACGGCGGGTTTTTTCTTGACTTTTTTATGAAAAAGAGCTATACTCCTTCCTATCAAAAAGGAGTTAAAATGGCCTTAAATCAGCAAACAATTCAAAATTTATCATGGTTGGCGAGGTTAAAATTACCCACTGAGCGTGAAGGAAAGATTTTAAACGACTTACAAAGCATCTTAGATTGGGTGGAACAATTGAAGGAAGTAAATATTGAGGGTGTAGAACCATTGGTATCTGTCACTGACGGTATTGCGCCTATGCGTAAAGATGTTGTAACAGAGGGTGATCAGCAATCAGATTTAATGGCCAATGCTTCTGAATCGGTTCAAGGATTTTATGTAGTGCCAAAGGTGGTGGAATAATGACAAATTTAACTGACTTAACAATTACAGAAGCTGCCGAAAAATTGGCCAAAAAGGAAGTTTCTTCGGTGGAACTCACAAAAGCTCATTTGAACGAAATGGCAAATGCGCGTGTGTTAAACGCTTTTATTACCGAAACACCAGAGCGCGCTTTAGAGGATGCAGAAAAATCAGATGAGCGTCGGGCTAAAGGTGAAGTTTTGGGTGCGCTGGATGGCATTCCTATTGCCAATAAAGATTTATACTGTACTAAAGGGATTCGGACTACGGCTGCCAGTAAAATTTTATCCAAGTTTGTGCCACCCTATGAATCCACGGTGTCACAAAAATTAATTGATGCCGGAACAGTGATGTTGGGTAAAGTCAATACTGACCAGTTTGCGATGGGTGGGTCCACAATGACCAGCTATTTTGGAACAACCAAAAATCCATGGAACTTGGATTTGGTACCTGGGGGATCTTCAGGTGGTTCAGCGGCTGCTGTTGCAGCGGGGCTTTGTATGGGTGCCACAGGTTCTGATACTGGTGGGTCTATTCGTCAGCCAGCCAGTTTTTGCGGCATTACAGGAATTAAACCTACTTATGGTCGTTGCTCACGTTATGGGATTGTGGCCTTTGCCAGCTCCCTGGATCAGGCAGGTCCGATGGCGCGTTCAGTGAAGGATTGTGCTCTTATGTTGAACGCGATAGCTGGTTATGATGAAAAAGATTCAACGGTAGCCAATGTGCCCGTGCCAGATTTTACTAAGGCTTTAACAGGTGATATTCGTGGTAAGAAAATTGGGATTCCTAAAGAATACAGATTGGATGGACTCAATGCAGATGTCCAAGCGACTTGGGATAAAGGAATTCAACTTTTAAAAGAGGCGGGAGCTGAAATCGTGGATGTGAGTCTTCCTCATACCAAATACGCTTTGCCGGTTTACTACATTGTGGCATGCGCTGAGGCGAGTTCTAATTTGTCACGTTATGATGGTGTGCGTTATACCACGCGCGTGGATGGTAGTTCTTTGGATGAACTTTATGAAAATTCTCGCACTGATGGTTTTGGGGATGAAGTCGTGCGCCGGATTTTATTGGGGACCTTCGTTTTGTCTGCAGGCTTTTATGATGCTTACTATACACGTGCTCAACGCGTGCGCCGTTTGATTTATAACGACTTTATGGAAGCCTTTAAAACAGTGGATGCTTTGTTGGTACCAGCAGCTCCAACAGAAGCATTATCAGAAACCGCTATGAAAGCCATGAAGCCTATAGATGTTTATGCTGGTGACGTGTTTACAACGCCCGCCAGTTTGGCTGGTGTGCCAGGGTTGTCTTTACCGGTTGGTTTGTCATCCAATGGTTTACCGATTGGGTTGCAGGTGATTGGTAAGCATTTTGATGAAAGCATGGTGTTCCAAGTGGCTGATGTGTTGGAAAAAGCGGCCGCTTTTGACCAGAAACCCCATCATGTGAAAGGATAAGAACATGTATACGATTCAAGGAAAAAACAACGATTGGGAATTGGTCATCGGGTTAGAAGTCCACTGTGAGATCTTGTCAAATGCCAAAGTGTTTTCGGGGGCGAGTGCGGTGTTTGGTGGTGAACAAAATACCCACGTTTCTTTTATTGATGCGGGCTTTCCTGGGATGCTCCCAAAGGTCAATGAAAAGTGTATTGAACAATGTGTGAAAACGGGTTTGGGTTTAAACGCTAAAATCAACAAGTATTCCCGTTTTGATCGTAAAAATTATTTCTATGCGGATTTACCTCAGGGGTATCAGATTTCTCAGCTGTATCATCCGATTGTGGGTGAAGGTTTTATTGAGGTGACAACCTCCGAAGGTACTCGCAAAATTGGTGTGGAAAGATTGCATTTGGAACAGGATGCCGGTAAATCCATTCATGATATGAGTCCCACAAAGACTTTCATTGACTTGAATCGTGCTGGTGTTGGTTTGATGGAAATTGTGTCTAAACCCGATATGCGTTCCCCCGAAGAAGCGGGCGAATATCTGCGTCAATTGCGCGCTATTGTGCGGGCGCTTGGTACTTGTGATGGGAACATGGATGAAGGTTCTATGCGTTGTGATGTGAACGTGTCTGTGCGTCCTGTGGGTGAAGCAGGATTTCGTACCCGTACAGAAACAAAAAATGTGAACTCAGTGCGTTTTGTGATGCATGCGATTGAAGTGGAAGCGAAGCGTCAGGTTGAAATCTATGATAATGGTGGCACGGTTAAACAGGAAACACGTCTATATGATTCCGATAATGGGGAAACACGTTCTATGCGCGGCAAGGAAAATGCTAACGATTATCGGTATTTCCCTGATCCTGACTTATTGCCCGTGGTGTTGACGGATGAATACATTGATAATATTCGTAAAAATTTACCGGAATTACCCGAAGCTAAAAAGGCGCGTTATATTGCTGAACTGGGATTGACAGCTTATGATGCCTCCGTTTTGACGGCCGATATGGAAACAGCCACCTACTTTGAAACGGCAGCTAAAGGACAAGATGCCAAAAAGGTGGCAAACTGGGTGATGGGCGATTTGTTTGCCTATTTGAACAAAGAATGTTTGACAATTGCTAAAAGCCCTGTCAGTGCTGAAAATTTGGGTGCTTTGGTAGGACTCATTGCTAACAATACTATTTCTGGAAAAATCGCCAAAGATGTGTTCCAATTCATGATTGAAACGGGTAAAGATCCTGCAACAATTGTAGAAGAAAAGGGTTTAAAACAAAATACCGATACGGGCGCTATTGAAAAAATTGTGGATGAAGTAATGGCGGCCAATCCCGCACAGGTGGCTGAAATCAAAGCTGGTAAGGATAAGTTAAAGGGCTGGTTAGTAGGACAGATTATGAAAGCATCTCAAGGCAAAGCCAACCCAGCATTAGCCAATCAAATTTTGAATAAAAAATTAGGGGGGTAACTTAAAATTATGCAAGAGACCTTAAAAAAGGATAATAGGTTTGTTCGTGGCGAATTCTTATCATTAAAGCCTACAATATCCCAAGATAAGAAAATGATTTCTGAAACAAGCATGAAGCGTGCACAGAAATGGTTGGAGACATATAAAAAATTAGGTTTGATGAAAGATTGGTCTATCAAGAAACAGGGAAGTATTGATTTTGTTTTTGATGGTGGATTGCGTGTTTGTGATTTTGGAGATCAAATTGTTTTTGCAGCTGTAAATTCCAGAGATAGTGTGGATATGAATTTAGCCATTCGGGTTGTGGAATCCACAGCACATCATTTACGCCAAAATGATTGGCTAGGATTTGAGTTGGATCGTATATCAGATGGTGGTCTAACATTCTTATCTGCGTTTTGTAATTCTTGGGAACAATTTGAAAACGAACATCTATTAAATAAACATTTGAAAGACAAAAAGATAAAAGGCTATTAATTAGCACGTTATTTCTTTGAATTTAAAAAAAAGTTGCTTTTATATGTAAAGTCTGGTAAAATATAATGGTCGCGACCATGGTGGAATTGGTAGACACGCAAGCTTGAGGTGCTTGTGGAGAGATCCGTGGAAGTTCGAGTCTTCTTGGTCGCACCAGTTTAAAAAAATCGGGAATAAAAATTCCCGATTTTTATTTATCCAATCAGACGATTCCACCATCCACCTTTTTTAGGCTTTTCCTCATTTTTATTTTCAGTTTCTGTAGGGGAATTGTCTTGCACGATGGGTTTATCATCTGTTTTTACTTCAGACAAATTTGCGCTTTCCACTACTTTAAAGTTTTCTTCACCCTTATTTTTATCCCCACGGTGACGACGTTTGTGTCTATTATGATGACCAGATTCTTCGCCTTCTTTGGGTTGTTCCGGGATTTCCACGGGTTCAATCTTGAATTTAGGCATTTGTGGTGGTGGCACAACAACTTTTACCTTGTCGGCACGTATATACTCCAATTTGTAATCATCGGGACGTATAAAGGTTGTATCAGCTTGAACCTGAATCTTGACATTATATTGAGCTTCTAAATCGGCTAAATAGGAACGCTTTTGATTTAAAATATATGCAGCTACCTCTGGGGGAACAGATAAAATTAAGGTTGTCTTGTTAAAACGTACGGCTGCATCTTCCAATAAACGAATGTCATGTGTTGCACAAGATTCAGTGGAACGCATTACGCCTTTGCCATGGCAACAAGGACAAGGATGATAGCTGGATTCTAAAAAGCTTGAATGTAATCTTTGACGTGACATTTCCATCAATCCGAAACCAGACATACGCCCCACTTGAATGCGAGCACGATCTTTACGCAAAGCCTCTTTTAAACGTCTTTCAACGGCTGCGTTGTTTTTGGGTTCATCCATATCAATAAAGTCAATCACAATTAAACCCGCCATATCACGTAGACGCAATTGACGTGCTAATTCATCACATGTCTCTAAATTGGTTCGAACAGCCGTTTCTTCAATGTTGTGCTCACGTGTGGCGCGACCAGAGTTTACATCCACAGCCACCAAAGCTTCTGTTTGGTCAATGACCAAATATCCGCCTGAAGGCAATTGTACCACATTGTTATGGATAGCTTCTAGTTGAGGTTCTACTTGGTATTCTTGAAACAGAGGTTTTTTACCTTTATATTGTTTAACTTTTTTGACTTGAGTAGGCATTAACAATTTAACGAAATCGCGTGTAGATTTGAATACACCGCTTCCGTCGATTAAAATTTCATCAATATCGGGTGTAAAAACATCTCTCAGAGAACGCTTAATAATATCGCCTTCTTGATGAATGAGTTTTGGAGCGATGGATTTTAAAGTCAGTTCACGAATATTATTCCATGTTTTCATTAAATAATCCACGTCGCGTTTAATTTCCGTTTTTGTTTTACCCAAACCGGCTGTACGAATAATAACACTCATACCCTCTGGGATGGAAAGTTTATCTAAGATAGCGCGTAGAGCTTTACGGTCTTTTTGGTTAGAAATTTTGCGTGAGATACCAGAACCATGACTGTTATTGGGCATTAAAACAGAGCAACGTCCAGCTAAAGACAAATAAGTGGTCATGGCTGCTCCTTTGTTTCCACGCTCTTCTTTAACGGCTTGAATCAACATTACTTGACCAGGGTGAATTACTTCTTGAATCTTATACTTTTTCAAAAAGTGTGGACGATGACGTAATGTTTCTTCAGCTTCATGTACTAATTCTACATCAGAGGCTTGTTTTTCAGCAGAAGAGGCGTTTTCATTTTCTTCTTCTTTATTGGCTTCTGCAATTTGTTTTTTTAGTTCCTCACGATCGGCCACGGGAATTTGATAATAATCTGGATTAATTTCACCAAAAGCTAAAAAACCATGGCGATTACCACCGTACTCTACAAAGCAAGCCTGTAGGGATGGCTCTACACGAACTACCTTAGCTAAATAAATATTTCCTTTGATTTGTTTTTTGTTTTGAGTATCGACATCTAATTCTTCTACACGTCCATTCTCCAACACGACCACGCGTGTTTCTTCGGGATGCAAGGCATCAATAAGCATTTTCTTTGACATAAATAATTCTCCAATTTAAATAAGGGTTTCATAACCCAATTTTGTTTCATCATCAACGAACATGCACTGACCCATGTCAGTGCAAAGAAAACATAAAAATAAGTATTGTCTAAGTTCATTTTATATCATCCTGTTCGTTAAAAAAATAATTTTGGGCAATTTTTTTAATTGCACTTTTTATTATAACAGGTTATAGATAAATTATCAAGAATTTTTTATAAAGGGGTAAAAATTTTAGGATGTACTTACTTAGAGTTCTACTATTTTTGTGGTTTTTTCTGCTGAGTTCATTCTCGTTTGCGCAAACCGTGCAAGATGTGCGGCTGGCGAGTACGCCAGCGGATGGCGTTCGTTTTGTTGCTGAATTAGATAAGAAGGCAGAGGTGTCTTTATCAAAATTAAACAATCCACCTCGTTTAGTAATTGATTTTAAGGGAACGGATTTTGATGCACAAATTTTGCAAAAAAAGTGGCCGACAGTTGGTTTTGTGAATGCATGTCGTATGGGCGTGCCTGTACCACAGACGGCGCGAATTGTTTTGGATTTTCCAGAAAATTGTCAGTGGAGTGAGAAGCATTTCTCTCTTCCTCCTCAAAGTGCAAAAAATTGGCGTTTTGTGATTGATTTAAATAAAACACAAGATCTTCCAGTTTCTTCAAATACAACCAGTGTTGAAAAAACTTTACCCAAAAAACAAAAAGTTGTTGTATTAGATCCAGGGCATGGAGGACAAGATCCTGGGGCAATTTCCAAAAGTGGACGCTATGAAAAAGATTTGGTTTTAATGATGGCAAAAGAAACAAAGACATTATTAGAAAAAGCGGGGTATAAAGTTGTTTTGACTCGTAGCAAGGATATATTTATTCCGTTACGTGGACGCATTAAAAAAGCCCACGAAGCTAATGGAGACTTGTTTATTTCTATTCATGCGGACAGTTCCAAAAATACTTCGGCCAAAGGGTTGTCCATTTATACGATTTCGGAAAAGGCATCAGATAAAGAGGCTGCAGCATTAGCAGAACGTGAAAATAAAGCGGACATTTTGTATGGGATGGATTTGGCTGAATATCAGCAAGAAGTAAGTGATATTCTAATAGATTTAGCTAAGACAGATACGATGAATAAGTCTTCACAATATGCGGACAATGTGGTAGGGGAAATGAAAAAGAAAATCTATTTAGTGCCAAACGCACATCGATTTGCGGGGTTTGTGGTATTGAAATCACCGAATATTCCGTCTGTTTTATTAGAAATGGGATATTTATCTAATCGTGAAGAAGAAAAGCAAATGTGGCAAAAATCTTATCGCAATAAACTATCACAAGCGCTGGTTAATGCAGTGAATCAATTTTTTAAAGATAATCCTTAGTCGCGTCCGTAAATATTTGTTAATACTTTGATTCCAACCTCTTCGGGGGTTGAACGTTCTTCACTTTCATCTTGGGTTGCCATCTTGGCTGTTTCAAAGGCAGCACTTCTGCCGACAGTTTTAGCAACTTTCTTAGCAGAACTGAGTTTACGCATCAGGTTGATCATTGGACTAGCCCCAGGAACAACAGTACTAACAAACGCATCCACCATCACATCTTGAGCGACGCTGGTGGCCACATTTTGTGTTAAGCTTTCTTTTTTTTCACTCATACCCCATCCTCCCAATTAGTATTATATCACAAATTTCAAATTTGTCATGTCAAATCGTTTATTAATTTACAGTTTTTTTACGTTAAAAAAGTTGGTAGGTAAACTATTTTTGATGTAAGTCAGAAATTTTTCATGAATCAATAGGTTGTAACAAATAAAGTAATCGTTGATTACTTTGTTGGGAATTATTCTTGCCATTTCAGAAAAATATGCTATAATAAGGGTGTTGTCTTTGGATAACTATGATGCTAAACGGTCAGTGGCATAGATGTTGTGGACTCGGGGGCAGTACCCGACGCCTCCACCATTCTTAAGGGGGCGAAATAGCTTCGACACGCATAGTAAGGACTGAACCTTGTATCCGGTATGGTAGCACCGTTATCGCGCTAAAAAAAATAGATGCAAACGATAATTTTGCACCCGTTGCAATGGCCGCTTAATAGTGTCTAACGCAACAATTTAATTCCAAAGCTATTTGTACGTTTTGGTGGGGTTGGGAACGAACCTAGCAACAGAATCGTTCCATTTTTTCATTCTAAAAATAACAATTAATAAAAAAAACTTGCAAGCCGGCATATTTTATGCTAAACTCCATCCGTTCGTCCCGAAAAGGGACGTGTTAAATTAAACAAACCGCCTTTGGCCGCAAGGCTCATGAGCGATTAAGAAAGGAAAAAAAATGACAGACAATGTAGCTGAACGTGTAAAAAAGATTATCGTGGAACATTTGGGCGTTGAAGCTGGTAAAGTGCAGGATAATGCCAGTTTTATTGATGATCTGGGTGCTGACAGCTTGGATACAGTTGAACTTGTGATGGCTTTTGAAGAAGAGTTCGGTTGCTCTATCCCTGATGATGCAGCGGAAAAGATTCGCACGGTGAAAGATGCAGTTGACTTTATTGAAAAGCAAGTTTAATTGACAAATTTTTCATTCATATAAAGCGTTTTTGGTTCTTTGCATTTCAAAAAACCTGAAACGCTTTTTTTAAAGGAGATTTTTATGCGGCGTATTGTCATAACTGGGATCGGATGTGTATCGCCTTTAGGGGCTGGAGTTCAAGCAAACTTATCAGCCTTAAAAGCGGGGCGTTCTGGTATTAAAACGTTGACGCGTTGTGATTCAACAGATTTACCGGCTCGGATTGCGGGAGAAATTCCGTTAGGTAAGGAGGATGGGAAGCTAGATTTCGATACGGTGGCTTCTGTTAAAGATCAACGACATTATGATAAAGTCGCTTTATATGCGTTTGCTGCTGTACAAGAAGCCATGCAAAGTTGTGGTTATCAGCCTCAAACAGAAGATGAAAAAAATCGTTTTGGGGTTTATTTTGGTTCTGGCCAAGGAGGGGTGCAAAGTTTTTGTGATGGGATTTTAACAACAACTGAAAAGGGGCCCTCACGTGTATCACCATTTTTTATTCCGGCTATTATGATCAATCAGGCAGCGGGGCTTTTATCTATTAGGTATGGATTACAAGGGCCAAATATAGCTGTTTCTACGGCTTGTGCGACAGGAACTCATGCTATTGGTGAGGCTATGCGTTTGATTCAAGATGATTATGCAGATGTGATGTTGGCGGGTAGTTCAGAAGCTCCACTAGTACGAGCAGCAATGGCTGGATTTTCACAATTAAGAGCTTTATCTACGCATAATGATGAACCCGAAAAAGCCTCACGTCCTTGGGATAAAGATCGTGATGGATTTGTAATGGCAGAAGGGGCTGGAGCCTTAATTTTGGAAGAATATGAACACGCTAAAGCTCGCAGTGCTAAAATTTATGCTGAGGTGGTGGGTTATGGAATTTCTGGAGATGCCTATCATATCACAGCACCAGGGGGTACGGGCGCAAAAAGGGCTATGGAGATGGCGCTTAAAAATGCTGGAATTTCTCCAGAAAGTGTGGACTATATTAATGCTCATGGCACTTCTACGTCAGCGGGTGATTTAATGGAATTACGTGCTGTTAAAGATGTTTTTGGCACATCTGTGGCTATTTCTTCTACGAAATCCATGACAGGACATATGTTGGGGGCTGCAGGATCTGTAGAAGCTGTATTTAGTGTATTGGCGTTACAAAACAATTTTTTGCCACCGACAATTAATTTGGATAATCCAGAAGATGAATCAGAGGGGATGAATTTAGTTCCTCGTATAGCTCAAGACAAAGAACTGCATTATGTGCTCAGCAATTCTTTTGGCTTTGGAGGTACAAATGCATGTTTATTGTTTAAGAAGGTGGATTAATGCGTCATAGAGTTTTTCTTTATTTCGTGTTGATTTTTATAGTGCTCTCTTTAATGGGAGGGAGCGTTCTTTCTACCTATAAGCAATTTGTTGCAGAAGGTCCATTACAGGTACGAAGTGAAATTTTAATTCAACCTGGTGAATCTTTACGTAAAATTGCACAAAAGTTATATGATGAAAGTGTTATTGAAAGCCCGACAGTTTTTGAAATTGGTCTTCGAGCAATGGGACAAGGTTTAGATATAAAAGCGGGGGAATATTCTATTCCTCGGCATGCTAGTATGAAAATGGTGGCACACATTTTGACGAGTGGTCAAACGTATGTGCGACGTTTGGTTATTCCTGAGGGATTAACTTCTGCACAAGTGATAGCAACAATGGACAATGCAAAAGGGTTGATGGGACAGGTAATCCAAACACCTAAAAATGGTACTCTTTTACCGGATACATATCATTACTCCTACGGGGATACCAAAGAGGGTATGCTAAGTCGTATGAAAAATGCAATGACAACAACATTAGATGAATTATGGGCTGGACGAGATACGAGTATTTCTTTGAAAAATAAAAAGGAAGCTTTGGTGATGGCCTCTATTGTGGAAAAAGAAACCTCTATTGATAAGGAGCGTGCTCATATTGCTTCTGTTTTTTATAATCGAATAAAAAAAGGTATTAGATTACAGTCTGATCCAACAGTTATTTATGCTGTTACAGATGGCCAAGTGGACCAAAAGAAGCGAGTTTTATATGAGGATTTAAAATTTAAAAGTCCTTACAATACATATGTTGTTTATGGATTACCCCCTCAACCGATTGCAAACCCGGGGCGAGCATCACTTTATGCTGTTTTGCATCCGATGAAAACAAACGATCTATATTTTGTGGCCGATGGTAAAGGAGGTCACGTGTTTTCTGAAACATATTCTGAACATCGAAAAAATGTAAAAAATTGGCGCCAGGTAAGTAAGAAAGTTAAAGCCCAATAAAAAAATCCCCTTTTGTAAGAAGGGGATTTGAATTAAAATTATTTTATTGGTGCAACCATTAAGCTCATATTACGACCTTCTAATTTGGGCTGTCCTTCTGTTTTCGCAATATCGGCTACATCTTGAGCTGCACGATTTAAAACTTCAGCTCCCAAATCTTGATAGGACATTTCACGTCCACGAAAGCGAATGGTGAATTTAACCTTGTTGCCCTCCATCAAAAACTTTTTGGCATTACGCATTTTAAAGCCATAATCATTATCCCCGATATTAGGGGTAAATTTAATTTCTTTTGTTTCTTGAACTTTTTGTTTTTTCTTGGCTTCGTTTTTGCGTTTTTGTAATTCATATTTATACTTACCCGCATCAATGATTTTGCATACTGGCCAGTCACCAGCAGTGGAGATTTCCACTAAATCTAAGCCAACATTTTCGGCACGACGTAATGCTTCACGCATAACGACAATCCCCACATTTTGACCGTTTTCATCGATTAAACGGACTTGAGGGGACATAATTTGTTGATTGACACGAGGTTCATCTGATTTTCCCGTATTGGCCGCACGGGGAGCGGGATTGAACGTATTAGCGATAGTTTATTCCTCCAAAAAATTAAACAACACATATATTTTAATCTTTTTTTTAAAGACTTTCAAGTTTTTTTTTGCTATAATGCTTGCCATGAAGCTGTTGAGGAATATTTTTGTTGTATTTTCTATCTTGTTTTGGGTATTAAATTCCAGGGCACAAGCTTTTCCTGAAAAAGGTGTTGGACAATGGCAGGAATTGCCGTTTGCAAATGTAAGATTGTTGTCGTGTAGTACGGGAAGTCAAGGGAGAAATTTGCTGGTTGGTGGGTTGCAAGTGGAGATTTCCCCAGGTTGGGTTTTGGAAAAGCCCCAGTTAAAACCTTTGGCATCTCATGCGGTGGTTGAATATCCAATTCGTCCCCATCCTGTTAATTTTGATTCTTATACAGGGACTGTTTTATTTCCACTAATTTATGATATATCAACTAACAAAACGGATATTTTTGGAATGCAAGGAAATTTAAAAGCCTGTCGAGAGAAAGATTGTTTGGAATTTCCTGTGAAAATTGATTTACCTTTAAGCCAAAATGAGAGTAAGTATACTTCATTTTGTGCGTATATTATGAATGAAATAAATCAAATCCCTAAACCCGCGGCAATAGGTTTGGGACAGTGGATAAATGACCATCAGGCGCGTTTATTATTTTATGTTCCCAAAATTAATCAGGCATTTTTGCAAAATCAAAATGGCTTGAATTTTAAAATATTATCCATGAAGCTTTGGTCAGATCGGGTTCAAGTGACAATTGAATACCCTGAAAAATGGTTAAATCAAACCATGCAAGATTGGATTTTAATTACAGACCAAGGAGCATTTCGCGTACCCATTCTTTTACAAGATAAGCCTTTACCTTTGAGGCCTTTGCCCTTCCCATGGGGACATTTTTTATGGGGAGCTTTCGTTCTTTTCCTTTGTTCTCCTTTTCTCATTTTATGGGGTACGATATTTCCCAAAACAGTACCCAAATTGCGTCGCCAGTGTATTCAAGCGATGTGGGTAAGTGGTATTTTGATGACGGTGATTTGCTTGATTATAAAATATTTTTCTGCTTTTAATGGGGTAATGCTTCAATTTTCTCCTTATTTTTTAGTTATTCTGGGAATTACTTTGATTTTTCCGCCTAAAAATGTATGGTGGGCGGGCATTTTATTCGTTTTTTGGCCCAAGCCTTATCTCAAGGAGTTAGTGGAAAATGTATCTTTTCTTTGTTTATTACCATGGTTATTATTGTGGCAAGTTATACCTTTTGCTCTTTTATATTATCGTGCAGAATTTTGGATTAAAAAAGCACATTTAAGCTTAAAAAAATCTTTCTTTTATCATAATTTATTTTTTCTTTTACCCACACTCTGTTTATTAGTAATAGGCATTTATCATGCACAGAAAAAAATTATTTATGACAATCAAAATCCAATTGATATGAGCCGCATAAATATTGTATGTCAACCATCTAATTGTGTTAATTGGCAAGAAGATCTGTCTAATTTTCGCTTGATAAACGCAGATAGTTCATTTGGAAAAACGTTAATGGATCTTTATCAGGCTCAAGAAAATGTGATTATTTTTGATGATTCTGGGATTCAAACGATTTTAATAGACTCACAACCCCAAAAGCTTAAATTTTATCAGAAGGGTTTAAAAAATTATCGCGCTGGATACAGGCCAACTGATCCACCCGTTCGTTCTGAGGATGCCCAGCATGACCCTTCACCCAATGCCAAGTAATTTCATGTTTTTGTAAAAGAGGGAGAAGCTGTTGCCAATATTCTACATTTAAAACGGGTTTTTTATCGGCTTTTTTCCATCCTTTTTGAATCCAACCATCTAACCAAAGAGTAGCACCCTCTAGGACATACTTACTGTCCGTATAAAGGTCTACTGCACATTTTTCTCTTAAAAGCTTCAAACCTTGGATGACTGCCGTCAATTCCATTTGATTATTGGTCGTTTGTGGAGCTCCTCCAAAAAGTTCTTTTTGTATGTTTTTATATACCAACAAACATGCCCAACCTCCTGGCCCGGGATTACCAGAGCAAGCGCCATCTGTGTAAAGTTGAACATGTTTTATAGGATTATCCATCCGTATCGTTATCCAAGATAATGCTATACAATTCTTTTGGCAAATCGCTTTTACGTAATTTCTCAGTAACTTTTTCATCTCTCAATAAACGAGATAAGGATGCTAAAGCTTTTAGGTGATCTGCTCCTGCATTTTCAGGTACCAGTAATAAAAACAATAAATCTACAGGTTTATTGTCTATGGCTTCAAAGTTAGTAGAATTGGTTTTCATGAAGGCGCAAAAAATTTCTTTTAGACCTTCCAAGCGGGTATGAGGCAAAGCCACTCCGCGTCCAATCCCTGTTGTTCCTAAGCGTTCGCGTTCTACCAGGGCGTTTAGAATGATCATATCATCCAATCCTGTCTTTTCGGCAGCTAAGTAAGCCAATTTCTCCAATAATTGTTTTTTGGAAGAAGCAGTTTTCTCAACTAGAACACAATCGGGTCTTAAAATTTCTTTTATTTTCATATAAAAACCTTATTTTTTATTTTTAGGATCCACCCATCCGATATTACCATCAGCGCGACGATAGACCATGCTGAGTTCACCGTGGGCAACATTGCGGAATAACAAAGCAGGTAATCCTGCTAAATCCATATGCATGACAGCATCACTGACGGTGCAAGTAGGCATATCTGCTTGCATCTCTGCAATAATTACGGGTGCATCACCGATGGGCTCTTCTGCATCCACAGGAGCATCAATAACGGACACAGCAACCTGTTGTACGGGGCTTGCCTGACGATTTGTCATTTTATTCTTATATTTTTTGAGCTGAACGGCCATTTTACGAATGGCTTCGTCTAATGCGCCATAGGCATCGTTTGCACTTGCGCTAGCTGAAATGGTTAAACCAGAAGCAGGACGTGTTGTAATTTCTGTCAGGAATGTTTTTCCCTCGTGAGAAACGCGGACCGTTGCATCCGTTGCGTTAGTGAAGTACTTTTGAACAACCTCGGAAATAGCTTTGTCGGCATATTCACGCCAACTGGCACCTAAGTCGATTTGATGTCCGGTTAAAATAATTTGCATATTGTCCTCTCTTTCATTATAATGACAAACAATAGCTTTTTTTTTGGAAATTGTCAAGATGTCAGATTTTGGACTTTATATTCACTGGCCGTATTGTTTATCTAAGTGTCCGTATTGTGATTTCGCTAGTACACGTATTCACGGAGACATAGAGTTGCTGAAAGCAGGGTATATACGTGATATTGAGAATGCTCCCAGAGGAAATTTAGTCAGTATTTATTTTGGTGGTGGAACGCCTAGTTTAATGAGTCCTGAGTTGTTGGATTTTTTAATAAATCGGATTCATAAAAAATGGAATGTGGATAAAAATGCCGAAATCACGATGGAAGCTAACCCAGATGCGATTGATTTGGAAAAAATGAAAATTTTTAAGAATATGGGGATTAATCGTTTGTCGGTG
>Ga0265301_10001172_pt1 | contig 35297 bp, 35 predicted proteins | sample AusTroGonzalo_MG_2_FD_193488 | JGI IMG/M metagenome (GOLD analysis project Ga0265301, IMG submission 193488) | Bovine rumen microbial communities from tropical cattle in Woodstock, Queensland, Australia - Gonzalo_04 | ecosystem: Host-associated > Mammals > Digestive system > Stomach > Rumen ...
CGTGTTGGACAGGTCGGGGCTGACGTGGCCATCAGCAACCAGCTTGAGCACGTCTCAGACCAGGTGCAGCAGGCAGCCCTGGCCGGGGTGCAGTCTGCCGGGGCAACGCAGATGCAGATCGCCAATGCTGGTGCAGGCATCACGGCTGGCATCACCCAGGGCACCATCGCCAACATGCAGGGACAGGGCGCCATCCAGCAGCAGCTGTGCTGCGCCACTGGCCGACTGTCTGGCGAGATCGACCAGGCTGGAGACCAGACTGTGGCCGCCATCAATGCCGCCAACATCCAGGGCATGCAGAACGCCCAGCTCATGGCTGACCGTCTGTGTGCCGTAAACAGCAACATCGCGAGCCAGGGCTACGAAAACCGCCTGCAGGCCCAGGCGCTGGCCTCTCAGCTCCAGCAGCAGCATGCCGCGCTGTCTGCCCAGATTGCGTCTGAAAACTGCCAGGACAGGGAGCTCATGCGCGAAATTGCCTCCCAGCAGGTTCGCGACAAGCTGGCCGAGACTCAGGCCGAAAACGCCGCGCTGAAGGCGCAGATCAATCTGCAGGGGCAGCTCCAGGCGCAGACGCTGTACCTTGTTGACCAGCTCAAGCCTGCCGCCACGACTGCCGCAGGCGCGTAGCCTTCCTCCGTCCAAGGCTGACTGACACGCACAGGCCAGGGGGCGGGAGCAATCCTGCCCCCTTCAAGCAAAAGGAGGATGGCATGCTGATTCTGATACCCGGGCACTGCGGGGCGAGCGAGGCCAAGGAGGAGCGCAGGACAGCGCCTTCCCCGGCAGAGGCTATGCGCAAGGAGATCGCCCAGCAGACGGAGAGCTATTACGGCAACACGCCCAAGGTCGTGAAGGGCGCCGACATCAAGGGGCACGAGCAGAAGTTCGATTGGGCCATCGTGCAGTCGAAGCCCAAGGATTGGGAGTTCATGCAGCAGTCGGGCGAGGTGCTCCGCAATCTGCCCGAAACCTGGACGGCCTACGCTCAGGACGAGGGAGGGCGGTTGGGAATCGTCCAGATGGAATACAAGGAGCTCATGGAGGCCAAGACGCCGGAGGCCAGAGAGCACGAGCTTGTCCACCTTGCCAGCGCTTGTCTCCACCTCTGGAGGTATTATGAACACCTTGACTAATCCGTACCTTCCGCAGCAGGGGCTCCTGCCCAACTACTTCCAGCAGGCGCCCGGCCAAGCCCCGCTCCATATGCAGACGCTCAGTCTCAACCAGGTGGAGGGATTCGAGCCAGCGAAGGAGTTCCGCGACCAGAGCAACACGCTGTGGAGCCTGGTCAAGGCCGCGTCCAACTCGACTGTCGGCATTCCTGACCCGAAGAGCCTGCAGATAGTTGACTACTGGAACCATTCCTTTCCCAGAAAGGATCTGCAGAACAAGCTCTACATCTATGTCGTGGAGGCCATTAAGCAGCCGCAGGTGGAGACGGAGAAGCCCACCAAGGTATTGTTCCAGTGGTTCAGCCCGATATTCGTGCCTCAGTTTAATCCGCAGATGATTTCGCAGCGCGAGTGGCTGAAAGCCAACGTCTATAGTGCGGAAGTAGTAGACGCCCGTGTGTCGAAACTCAACGCACTCTGCAAGGTGTCTGGGGACACTCAGGCGCCTGCGGAGAGCGAAGAGCGTTTGCTCCAGGTGGAGGGCTTGAGCGATGGATCTGCTTAAGGAGATCGAGCGCAGGCTTGAGACCGAGGAACGGACGCCAGCCGAACTCATGGAGGCCCTGCAGAGCATGATGATGGGAATGTACTTCCGCAGGAAGCTCAGCACCGAGACAGTCGTTTCCTCGTGCGTCTGCCTTATCGCTCTGCACGACAGGCTCAAGGACGGTGGAAAATGAGCAGGATAGCCTTTCGCAACTTTGTCGGCGGCGAAGTCACGCCCTCCCTGTGCTCAAGGTATGACTTGAAAAAGTTTGGCACCTTCCTTGAGACGTGCAGAAATTTCCTGCCGAACATCCACGGCGATGTGGAACGGCGTCCTGGAACGGAGTTTATAGCAGACCTGGGTGCAAGTTCAGTGCTCATTCCGTTTCAGTTCAACACGGAAGCGAGCAACAACTACGTGCTCGTTTTTCAGGCTGGCACCATCAAAATCGCCCAGGCTGACGGAATGCTCGCCGCAACGATGAGCAGTCCGTACAGCATGGCCCACGTCTACGGCATCTCCTTTGCCCAGGTGGCTGACGCATTATATTTGGCGCACCCGTCCTACGCCCTGCGAAAGATTACCCGTTCCGGCTCCTACCCCTATACGTGGACTATCAAGACAGTGGCGCTCAACCAGAGTCTGGCCGCGCCGGGCAAGCCCACGGTCAAGTGGAACAGGGGCTCAGGCGCGGGAAGCACGGACAACGAGACGGCCACGCTCCGCTACGTTGTCACCACCGTTGACTCCGAGGGCGTGGAGTCCATCGCGTCCAAGATAGGCTCCTGCAAGGCGAGATACCCTACAGACTGGATCCAGGGGGATTACGTCACAGTGACGTGGCCGCTTGTGACGGGCGCGACCGAGTACAACGTCTACCGCGAGAGCGCTGGGTACTACGGCTACATCGGGACGTCCAGCCAGACGAGCACGACTGATGCAACCGTGGCAGGCATCAAGGTGGACAATGTGGCCTACACCAAGAGGGGCAACTACCGCATCCAGACGTACAGCTCCTACGACTCCGACACCTACAGCACGTACTACAGGCTCGTGTCCGGCGGTTCGTCTCCTGTTTTCCAGGGCGCTGCCGAATACTACGCCTACAACTCCGGCACAGGCGCGTGGTGGTGCGTGGAGAAGGCCAGCTTGACCGCTTCCTTTGAAGCGTCTGACGTGACAGTATGGGGCGGTTCGCAGAATGACGGCAAGTATCCGTCCGGCACGTCAAACAACGTGACCATAACGCCTACGTGGTCTGGTGGCACCACAGTCGGCATCTTCTACGATGAGAATTACGAGCCGGATACTGCACAAACTCCGAAAAAAAATTGGAATCCGTTCGCAAATGGAAACAATCCGACTTGCGTTGCGTTCCATCAACAGAGGATGTGGCTTGGCGGGGGAAGCAAAAACCCTGCAACAATCTACGCCTCGCGCACTGGAGACTATGAATCTTTCCGCAAGTCGATGCCTCTGCAGGACGATGATGCGCTTGAATACGTCATTGCATCCGGCAGTGTGGACGATGTGAAATGGCTGGTCAGCTTCGACTCCCTGCTCATCGGCACGGCAGGCGCGGAATACAAGTGCGCGGCCTCCGAAGGAACAGCCATCACGCCGAGCAAGTGCAATATCACCGTCCAAAGCTACTGGGGCTCTAAGGCCCTCCAGCCCCTCGTCATTGGCCAGAGCATCATGCACTGCCAGCGTTTCGGCTCCCACGTGCGCGATCTCTACTACACGTTGGAGTCGGACGGATATGCGGGCAACGACCTTTCCGTTCTTGCGCCCCAGCTCGTGGAGACCTACGGGATCCTCCAGTGGTGCTACCAGCAGAGTCCTGTTTCCACCGTCTGGGCCGTGCGCTCTGACGGCGTCCTGCTGGCGCTCACCTACATGCGCGAGCAGAACATCTTCGGGTGGTCGAGACACGTCACGGACGGCCAGTATGTCAGCGTGGCCGTGATTAACGGGGACGATGAGGACGTGGTCATGGCCGTAGTCAAGCGCACCGTCACCGGCGCTGCCAAGTACTACCTGGAAAGGGTTGTGTCGAGGTTCAAGGATGCCACGCCCATCGAGGATGCCTGGTACGTGGACTGCGGCATGGTGGTGACGCCCACGGAAAACCAGGACGGCAAGAGGGTCGTTTGCTCCGGCCTCGCACACCTTGCTGGCAAGACCGTCCAGGTGCTCGCTGACGGCTCGCCCGAAGAGCATGTTGTTTCTGCTGACGGCACTTTTGAGCTCGACTTCCCCGCAAGCAAGGCGCTTGTCGGCCTGGGTTACGAATCGGTGATGGCGCCTCTTCCGCTTGAAACTGACATGCAAAACGGCGGGAGCACTCTTGGAAAGCACCGGGCCTACGGCAAGTGTATCGCGAGGATGTACCGCAGCGTGGGCGGGAGCTACGCCGCATCAAGGCCAAACGACCTCTGGAACCCCGAGGCGTGGCGAGATCTTGAATGGTACGAGCTTCCATTCCTTCCTGCAAAGTGGGGCGAGGCATGCCAGCCGTATTCCGGGGATCTTGAAATATCGCTTCCTTCGGGCCAAGATCCAGACACAACGATCTGGTTCATGCAGGACAAGCCGCTCCCCATGCGCATAGTTGCGCTGACGGCTGACGTAGAATTCGGAGAAAGATAGGAGAAAGGCCTATGATGGCAAGTTTGATTATGTCGGCAGTCGGAACTGCCATCGGCGTTGCAGGCTCCATACAGCAGTCCCAGGCACAGGCCGCGCAGATGGAGTACCAGAGCGAGATTGCCAACAGGAACGCCAAGCTGGCAGAACAGCAGGCCAGCGCCCAGAGGATGCAGGGCTACGAGGCAATGGCCGCCGAACGCCTCAAGACGGCCAAGCTCATCGGCCAGCAGAGGGCGCAGGCGGGCGCTTCCGGCGTCTCCCTGGACTCCGGCTCCATCCTGGACGTGGCCGAGGACACTGCCGCCACTGGCGAGATGAACGCGATCAACGCCTTCAACCAGGGCATCGACTCCGGCTACAACAGCGAAATTCAAGCGTGGAACTACGAGTCCCAGGCCGCCGGATACGACTCTGCGGCCGGGCAGGCAAGGTCTTCCGGCCTCATGTCTGCCGTAGGGCAGGGCATCGGCGGGATCGCCGACATGGGTTCGACCTGGGCCAAGTTCAGCAACCCCGCACCGACAGGCGGGGGCAAGACCCAGTACTGGGACAGGGCCCTCAACGCCTATGTGGACAAGCCCGTGAGGCACTAGGAGGCAGGCATGGCGATCTACGGCAATATGGTAGTTCCTTCCCGCCCAGGCGGCGGGGCCCTTCCCACGAACGGCGAGACGCCCGCCGTCTACGTCCCAGGCTCTACCGTCAACGCCCGCTTCTCTGACGCAGGCGCCCAGATAGCCGGGCAGGCCGCCCAGCAGAGCGCCAAGAGCCTTGGAGACGTGGCCCGGGGCGTGGGCCGTCTCGCCCCCATGTTCGGCGCTTTCGCCGAGCGGGCCGACAGGCTCGACATGGCCAAGGCGCAGGAGGCCGTGTCCCGGTTGCAGATCGAGGGCATCGAGGAGCGCACGAGGCTCTCCCGCCTCAAGGGCGCGGCCGCCGTGGGCGCAGACGGCAAGGCCCTGGATGTCGAGGAGCAGTGGCGCAACTGGTACACTCAGGCCAGGGCGAAGCATGCCGAGGGCCTGGGCGAGCGGGGCAGGCGGTACTTCGAGCTCCATGCCGACAACTACAACGTCCAGCAGCAGGCGTGGGCGGCGCAGTACGCCGAGCAGCAGCTGGGGCGCTTCCAGGATCAGCAGCTTGCCTTTGCCGTGGACGCCGAAGCTTCCGTCATAGGGCAGGATCCCACCAACGCGCAGGCCGTCACGGCTAGCTTGGGGCGCATCAATGCCTTGATTGACCAGAAGGCGGCCCGCATGGGCTGGACGCCCGACATGGCCGCGCAGGCCAAGCAGGCGGCCGCCGGGCAGGCCATGGGCAACGCCATGCTCCAGCAGATGCAGCTGGGGCGCCCAGAGGTGGCCTACGCGCTCTTCGGCCAGTACGGCCACCTTCTGAACCAGCAGCAGTACGTGCAGGTGTTCCAGGCCTACCAGCAGGCATTGCTGGTGCAGGGCAGGATCGCCATGCAAGGCAACGATTGGCGGGCGCTTGGACAGCTAGGCGGGCAGTCCTCCAAGGGCCTCGACATGTACATCGAGGCGGCCACCAGCAGAAAGGCGGGGACGCCCTACGCCTACGGCACGAAACGCGACTGCTCCGGCCACACGAGCGAGATGTGGCAGGGAGCGCCCATCAACCCTGCCAAGCGCGAGGAAATTTTCGGCAAGCCCGGTGCGCATGTCACCAGCGAGGAGCTCATAGACCGGGCGGCCAAGGCCACTGGCCACCTCTACCAGGGCGCGGAGATCAATCCGCAGACTGTCGGCGGGGGCTGGATCATCGGCGTCTCGCACGGCAAGCCCACGCCCGGCCGTCCGAGGGGCATGACGCACGTGGTGTCCACCTTCGTCAACTCGCAGGGCGTCCTCATGGTGAGCGAGTCTTCCAGGGGCAGGGGCATCCACAGCGAGACGTTTGCCGATTGGTTCAAGCGCTATGACGGCAAGGGGGACTACTACCTCTACGGCGCAAACCTGACCAGCCTCATGGGAGGCGGGGCTCCGCAGGCAATGCCAGGCGCCCCGGCGGGCGGGACGCCTGCAGGCTGGCAAGAGTGGACAGGCGAAAGAGGAAAAACCATCCCTGAGCGCCAGCACAACCCCGGCGCCGTCAAACCGCCAAAAGGGTACTCAACTTTCCGCAGCGATGCGGAGGGCTTCCTTGCTCAGGCCAAGGCTCTGCGGGACGATAAGTATTATGCCAACAAGACCATCAAGGATCTGGTGTTGACCTATGTCGGCTACAACCCCCCGCCGAGCTACTGGCAAAAGGTTCAGGAGCAGGGTTTCCGGCTTGACGAGGTTCCCGACCGCAGCGACAACCGTGTGCTCGCCCGCCTTATGGTAGGCCTTGCCCGGGGCGAGAGCCCACTTGGCAAGCACTATGAGCCGGAACAGGTCGAGGCGTTGCTTAATGGCGGGCAGGGCGCAGGCCCCATGAAGGGAGGCGCCCCCGGCCAGCCGGGCATGCCCATGATGCAGGGAGCCCCCGGCATGGGGCGCGGGCTCTACGCCTCGCCGGAGACGGTGGCCCAGCTTGGCCAGATGCAGGGCGAGGCCCGGGCGAGGAGCATGGGCCAGTGGTACAACGCCGAGATCGAGGCGGGGCGCATGACCTACGGCGAGGCCATGCAGCAGGCCCAGCAGATCCAGGATGACAAGCTCCGCGCAGGGGTGAAGACAGAGCTTTCCCAGAACGAGACGATCCGGCAGACGCTGGAGAAGGAGGCCTTCGACAAGGCCACCATGGAGCTGGGCACGACCATCGACCAGATCCAGCAGAAGATGGACAGCGGAGACCGTGTCGGGGCGCTCAAGGAGCTTTTCGACCTGGCCAAGGCGGCGCAGGCCGACTCGATTGCGCATCCCGGGGACAAGAACCTCAAGCGCAAGCTCAAGGTGTACCAGGACGCCTACAAGGCTTTGAGCGATGGCGGGTCTCTTTCGACAGACCCAGAGGCCTGGCACACGCTTTCCGAGGACATCAACGAAGGGCGCATCACGTCCGAGGCTCAGCTTGCCAAGAACCCCGCCTACGTCACCATGGCGGCCAAGGACAAGAACGAGCTTAAGAGCAGGCTGAAGAACCTTCAGAAGGTGGACAGGCAGTATCTCAGGGCTCAGTTTGACGAAACCTTTGGCAGTCCTGACGAGGTGGGGCTGGACAAGGAGGAGTCGAAAAAGCGGAAGGCCATGTGGAAGATGATCCAGCAGGACGTAGATCGCGTGGCGAAAGAGACGAACCTTGGCCAGAACAAGGAATGGCTGGAGGAGCGCGTGAAGCTGTTTGCGTCCAAGGCTGTCAGGCCGGGGCGCATTTGGGACACCGAGTCCACCTATGCAGACGAGCGCATCGGCGATGCCACGGGAGACTATCTGCCGAAGGCCACGCCAGCCGAGCTTGCCGTTGCCGGAAGCGTTTTGTCGGACATGCCGAGCGATGGCGTGAAGGCCTACATGGAGCAGGCCGCCCGCTGGAAGGACAGAAACGGTTCTTTCGCAAAAGACAGCGTCATTGCCGAATATCTGTTCCTGCGCAGCCAGAAAGAGGCCAAGGCCCGTGGAGACAGGCCTCCGGCAAGGCCTGCGGGCGTCCCGGAGAACGCAGAGTGGCTGGCTCATGAACGGTTCGGCTACGGCTGGAGATGGAAGAAGGGCGGGAAAACCATGTTTGAACCCTACATTTACGTTGCCCGCAGAGGGGAGGAGTAGCAATGTCGTTTGAGATTGACGAGTCCAGGCCCGCACGTGGAGGCGCAGGCTTCCAGCTTCCCGACTCCGGCTGGGACATGCAGGCCCAGTTCAAGACAACTCCCCCGGCAAACCTCGATCAGCAGGCTCAGATAGAGGAACTCGCCAAGCGCACCAACACGCCGACCGTCCTTGTCGGCGCCGACCCGCAGAAGTATCAGGGCATCGCTGACGCTCTCGACCAGGCGAGGGTTGCCTCGCAGGCTCCCGCCCTCAGCGAATGGATGCAGAAGGACTCCAAAAACTTCGGCTTCGCCCGCGCCGACCTCCCCCAGCTCGCGGAGACGGAAAAGCTTTTCACCCAGGCGCCGTCCCCGGTTCCTGCAGAAGCTGGGCAGGCCGACATCTTCCTGGGGCAGGGCCTTCCCAAGGCCCGTCTTGACGCAGAGCAGAAAGCCGATCCCATGGCTCCCTACCAGAAGTGGAAGGACGAGCAGAGGCTCAGGGCCGAGAACAAACGCCGGGCTGACGAGGGTCTCGCCCTCCAGCGCGTGACGGACGCACGGCGCTACGGCTCGATGAACTACACGTCCGTGGCCGACATCAACCCCGAGACGGGCGAGGCCTGGCAGAACCCCTTTGAGCGGGAGCGCTGGCAGAACCTTTCGGCGTGGTTCGGACACGAGGCCATGCAGGAGCTGACGAAGCTCAGGCAGGAAAGCGGAGACTACGCATGGTCGGACAAGACGGGGGCCATGCTCTACCGTGCGTTGCGCAAGGGCTCCCAGGGCCTCGTCCGGGACATTGCAGGCCTCAACCAGTTTGTGTTTGAGACTGTCGGGCGCATCGTTCCGTGGGAAGCCCTGGGCATCAATGACCCTGCAGCCACAGCCAGCATGCTCTATGACGCCCTTGACCAGGAGCTGGGATCCTACGCCGAGGAGGAAGTCGGCACCCTGGCGAAGTTCGGCCTGTCCTTTGTCGAGTCCATCCCTACCATGCTCCCGCAGATAGCATCTGCCGTTATCGGTTCAGGCGGGCCTGCCGCCATGCGCATGCGGTTCAGCGGCGCTCCCATGGCGCTCAAGTCTGCAGACGATGTGGCCATCAAGCGCCTGGCAGACTGGTACAATGCCATGCCCGTGCGCGAGCAGGCCAAGATCGGCGCCGTTGCGGCAACGCTGACGGCGGGCGCCCAGATAGCTGGATCCCTGTACGGCGAGGCCAGGGCTAACGGCGCAGACGTGCTGCCGGCAGCCGCTGCGGCCCTGTCTGACGCCGGGGTGCAGTCGGTCATGGAGAACCTCAGCTTCCGCAAGATGTTCAACGTATGGCAGGCCCGTGGCTGGAAAAACCTGGGCAAGAGCATCTTTGAGGCGGGTCTCACCGAGTTCGCGACCGAGACGCTCCAGCAGTTCCCGGACGAGTTCTTCGGCTGGCTGGCCAACGCTGGCACCCGTGGGGACGAAACGGCAGGCCAGCTCCTCGACCGTCTGCCGGAGATCATGGGCGAGGCCATTCAGTCGGGTCTCATAGGCGCTGCCTGGGCGCCCATACTTGGCATGGGTGGCATCCGTGGGCTGGCCCGCAAGGAGCGCATGCTGGCGCAGGATCAGCAGCTGTTTGAAGCTATGGACAACAGCGCCAAGGGCTCCAAGCTCCGCGAGAAGCTTCCCAGCGTCTATGCTGACGTGGTCAGCGCCATGGCCAAGGACGCCCCTATCACTGACCTCTACGTGAGTCCTGAGGCCATCCGTAGGGCCGCGCTTGCCACAGGGCAGGACACGCTCCAGCTTGCCCAGACCATGGGCGTGTCTCAGCAGGAGTTTGAGACTGCCGACAGCCTGGGCGCTGACGTCATGGTGCCCCTGGCCACGTATCAGGCCAAGGTGGCGGGCACGGACGCATCCCTCCAGCTCCGGCAGTCGCTGAAGACCACGCCTGACGGCATGACTCTTGGCGAGGCCGAGCAGGAGCGCACCAGGGGCATGATGACCCTGCGGGACGCCATGGACAAGATCCGGGCCGACCAGGCGCTGGAGGACGAGCTGGACGGCGTCATCGAGCCTATCCGCAACGTGCTCACGGCCACCGACTCCGGCTTCACCGAGCAGCAGGCCGACTTGCAGCTTTCCCTGCTCAAGGCCCACGCCGTGGCCCTGTCTGACGCCATGACCAAAGCCGGGAGACCCATCACGCCAGCAGAGTGGCTCAGGAAGTTTGCCCCCCAGGTTCGCCGGGTTGACGCCGAGGGCAACGTGGTGGCCACCACCGAGGGGCAGGCACAGGGGCAGCAAGGCCAGAAGCTGAATCAGTTCTACGGCGAGAGGGGCATGGCCCGCCTCGACAAGAAGGAAAAGACCCGCCGTCTCGATGAGCTTGAGACCGCCCGCCGGATGGAGACGGCTGGCAAGGATGCCTTGGCCGTCAAGATGGCCACGGGATGGGAGAGAGGGGCTGACGGCAAGTGGCGCTACGAGATGCCTGATCCGCAGTTTGTGCCTGGCGTTTCCAAGATGTTGGCCAACAAAAGGCCAAGGTCTCTGTGGACTATCCTGAAGGACGGCAAAAAGAACCCGATTCTTAGGGCATACCCTGACCTTGCCAGCCTCAAGGTTCAAATTTTCTCTGACCCGCTGTGGGAGAAACCGAGGGGCCAGCTCATATACAACAAAAACATTATCAAAGTATCTGACCGCCAAGTATCAAAAACTGACAACGCCGAAGGCGTGAGAAGGTTTGCGATAGAAAACAGAGATACTTTTGAATCGACATTGTATCATGAGCTACAGCATGCTATCCAGCTTGAGGAGGGTTTTGCCAGAGGCGGGTCTACTGGTGAGTTTACAAATTATGACGTACAAGTTAAACTGTTAAAGAATCTTCTTGATGACGTTCTTGAAGATGCTGGCTTCAAGAAGTTTTTTGATAAGAGTATGGAGGCTCTAAAAAACAAAGAAAAGACAATAGATCAGCACTTTGCAGACATCGACGAGTTTAAGAAAAACTCACCGTATGCAGAGAAAATCACAAACGCCGAACAGCGCATAAAAGATTTTATCTCAGACTATCGCAAAAAATACGGGACGGCAAAAACGCCCAGAGAGATTTACATGCGCCTCATGGGCGAGGTTGAGGCCCGCAACGTGACGGCCCGCATGGACATGACCGAGCAGGAACGCCGGGCATCCCTTGCCGCGTCCACCGAGGACGTGGCCCGGGAAGACCAGATCCTGCTGGGCGTGGAAGGTTCGCCCATGGAACGCACGTCCGAGCTCCAGCAGGCGGCTGACGCCACTGGCGTGGACACGGTCGAGCTCAACGCCGTTACCGTCGAAGACCCTGAGTCCCGCAAGTATATGCGGGAGCAGATGCTGGCCCGTGGCCTCACGAATGAGGAAGCGGACGCCATGCTCGCCCTGGTGGACGGCATCAAGAACAAGGTGCTGGAGCTCAGCAAGGAAAACCCTGCCATGCTCCAGTGGCAGAAGCAGAAGCCCGAGCGCGTGATGGATGCCGTGCGCGGGCTCGTGCCCGTGCGCTCTGCCTTCAAGAAGAACGGCGAATACGTTGTCAACTTCGACTTCGGCGCCCTCTGCACGAAGCGCGAGGCAGCGGATCTGCTCAACCAGCTCCTGATTGACGAGGGCCTCACCCAGCAGCTTGGCCCCACGCAGATCGAGGCCCTCAAGACCCTGCTCAAGGAAGAGAAGTACCTCACGGCGTGTGACGTGTGCTTTGTCGAAAGCAAGCGGGCCCGCATGCTGTCGGACGCAAACAAGACGGCCTACGCCTGGAAGAGCGTCCTGCTTGGCCTTGGCATCGATGACGGGCGCCCGCTGGGTGCTCCGAGGTTTTTCTCTGAGGAACAGATAGCCCGCCTGGAGCGCATGGCCGACACCAAGAAGCGGAAAAATTCCGATGCGCCGTACCTTGCCGCCTTCGAGGAGTTCATTCCCGAAGAGCGCAAGCGCACCAGGGGAGGCCGGAAGGGCGGCGATCTCGACACGGGCACCACGCCTGACCAGATGGCGAAGATCGCCAAGCTCTTCCTGGAAGACCCTTCGCTTGCAGGCGAGCTCGACCCGGGCATGCTCCTAACCACGAGGGGCACCGACTGGCTTGTCCGCGCCTACGGCCCGCACACGAACATTTACAACACCCTGGCGGGCATGTACGGCTCAGCGACCAGCAAGCCCCTGGAGGGCTTCAACATCTTCGACAACCTGAGCTTTGCCAAGGACTTCGACTTCACGGCGATGGCCAGGAACAACAAGGCGCTGTTCGACATCGGCGGGTCAAGGTCTCAGTCGTTCACCGACTTCAACCCGCTGCTGTTCCTCGACTACGTCCAGATGATCGCCGAGCTCCAGATCCGGCAGATGCCCCAGCAGGTCTACACCAAGGTGCCCTCCCATCCCAAGCTTTTCGGCACCACGGGCATGATGATCAACATGTCTCTTGTCCCGGCCATCGCTGACGGCGTGGACGCCGAGCATGCCGGGCTCGTGCAGAATAAGGAGACGGGCGAGTGGGAGTACGCCTGGAGCGAGGACAGCTTCCCCGTGGAGGAGGCCTACGCCCTGAGAGAGCGGGAAGACTTCGGCGGGCGCGTGGGCACCATCGGCGTTGGCGTGTCTGACGCCCACATCCTCAAGATGCTGGACGATCCCCGCATCGACATGGTCATTCCCTACCACGCTTCCGGCATGCCCTTTGCCGTGAAAATCAAGACGGGCCTCGTGCTGGCGAGGGACTACACGTCCGTGCAGACCACGAAGGGGGCGCCCAAAGGCGGGGACTTCAACTACAACGAGGCCCTCCAGCGGCTGAAGGATCCCAGGAAGGCGGCGGCCGAGTATCTCCAGTGGTGCGAGGACAAGGGGTACACGCCGAAGTTCCCGCAGTTCGCCAAGCACGAAAACTACTACAAGCTCCTGGAAGACTTCCGGGGGTACGACAGCGGCGGCAACGCCGTCCTGCAGGGGCCCGTGCAGCTGAAGCTGACCGAAAACTGGCACGAGGTGCTCAGCGAAGCCCTGGCCGAAAGGACGCAGACTCAGCAGGCACTGGAAGGGATGGCCCAGAACACGCGCCTCATGGAGCGGGCGAGGGCGATCCTCAAGCCCCAGCGCCTGGACGGCGATCTCCGCGAGCAGATGATGCGCAGGCTCCAGCGGACGCTGGGCAAGGCCAACGTGCAGACGCTGAGGCAAAACGACTTCTTCAAGGCTCTGCAGGACGCCTACGCCAAAAGCATGAGCGCCGAGGAGGCAAAGGCGAAGGTCGAGACGTTCCGCACTGGCGCGGGCATCGTGTACGGCTTTGCCGTCAACGGGCGCATCGTCCTCAACGAGCAGACTTTCAACGGCAACACTCCGGCGCATGAATTCTCCCACGTGTGGGCCAAGGTTGCACAGGCCAAGGCGCCCGAGATCTGGCAGGAGGGCAAGGAGCTCCTCAAGAAGCACGACCTGTGGAAGGCCGTTGCCGAGGATCCCCTGTACAGGGACATCGCGAACAACGAGGACGCCATAGCCTCCGAGGTGCTGGCCCGTTTTGTCGGCGCCCAGAACGAGGACTTCGTGCGCTCGATCCTCGACCCGTCCGTGAAGATGGGCAAGGGGAAGGGGCTCGTTCAGCAGATCCGCAACTGGGTTGCCAAGATGTTCAACGCCGTGCGCGGGCTGTTCAGTGCGCGGGGCGTCCAGAACCTGACCTTTGAAGAGTTCCTCCGCATGCCCATGAAGGCCCTGTGGAACGAGACGGAGGGGGCGCGGTTCGCCCAGGCACTGAAGGAGGTGCGGGCCGAGCAGGCCAAAGCGCAGGCCGAGGCCGTGAGGCCCCAGACCATGGAGGCCATGCAGGAGGTGCGCCCCGGCGGGGAGCCCGAGCTCATGGCGCAGCAGACGCCCGAGGAAGCGCAGGACGCCGAATACTTTGCCGCCATCGAGCGCGGGGACATGAAGGCGGTGCAGGCAATGGTGGACGCCAAGGCCGAGGCTATGGGCTTTGGTGACGCTATCCCCGAGCAGACGAGCGCCTACAAGGTGCGCACGAAGCCCTCGCCGAAAAACACAATCACGGTCTACAAGGTTTTCACCTTTGCCCCGGACGGAAGTCCCACGGCCCTGTTTGTGAACGGCACCGAAAAGCTCCCGTTTGGCGTCTGGCTGGATGCCCAGGACGCCTGGCACTTTGAAGCAGAGAACGGCGCCATGTACGTGCCGAGCACCCAGAACCCGTATACCAAGGGAGGCAAGACGGGTGGCCAGGTAAAGATCCCGTCCGAGGAAGTTAGGCAGGAACTCATCGCCCGGGGCTTCCTGTCCAAAGGCTCCAAGGCAGAAAAGGTCACGGCTTTGGCATACCGTCCCGGCTGGCACGGCGGGACGCTGTCCTTTTTCCCGCAGGGCGGGGCAAAGGTGCCCAACCCAGACTACAAGAGCGACACGGAGACGCCGGACGTTGCCCAGTGGGCCGACACCCCGTATCCAAACGTGCACCGCTCCAACCAGGTCGTGTGCGAGTGCGAGATGGCCTTTGACGTGGACTACAACCCAGAGGCTCAGTCCACGCAGGACGGAGACCTAGAGCACTTGCCCATTGACGGCGCCTACTACTATGCCACGAACCCGCTGACCCGCGCCAACCCAGATCTGGGCGCGTGGGTTATCTCCGGCAGTCTGAAGATCAACCGGGCGCTGACGAAGGAAGAGGCCGACAAAATCCTCGCTGAAAAGGGCATGCCTGCCCAGCAGTGGGAGGGAGGCACCTACCGCAAGTCCACCAAGGAGGAGCAGGAGGCCACGCTCGATGCCCTTATGGCCGAAGAGTATTCCAAGGTGGACGAGAAGGGAAAGCACAAGAAGCCCTGGTTCAAAGACCGTGAGACGTACCAGAAGTGGTATGAGAAGCAGGCCAAGGCCTACCCGGCGAAGCTTGCCAAGTTTGAGCGCGGCGAGCTCAAGACCAAGCCGCAGAGGCCGAAGCCCTTGTCTGCCTTGACTTCCGGCTGGGGCTACGAGTCTGGCCCGCTCGACCTGGCATCCCTGGGCTACGAGGGCCCGAAGCAGGACGCCGCCCGCAAGACGCTGGCGCCTATCACCTACGATGAGAACGGCCAGATCATCCCGCTGTCCAAACGCTTCGACCCGGACAACCCGTCCGTGCTGTATCAGGGCAACGTGAGCGCCCAGGACAACCGCACCAAGGCGCAGACGCTGGTGGATCAGATCAACGACCTCTTCCAGAGGGCGTGGCATGGCACCCCGCACAGGTTCGACAAGTTTACGCTCGACCACATCGGCTCCGGCGAGGGCGCCCAGGTTCACGGCTGGGGCCTTTATTTCGCTCAGAGGCGAGAGGTCAGCGAAGGTTACAGGCGCAAGCTTTTAGAAGACGCGATGTCTTTTTCCGTCAACGGAAAGAGGTTAGAGGGATATGAACTGCAGAACATGTTCCAGCTAAGAGACTTGCGCCGAATTCTTGAATATGCAGAAGAAGCGATGTTTGACGAGGAATCGCTCAGTACTGGCGGTTCTATTGATGTTGTTAAAGAAATACAGAAAGACATAGACTATGCAGAAAACTATGTTATAGAAAAAAGAAAGGAGCTTGAAGATCGAGGTATAAAAAAAGAAGCAATAGATGAACATCTCGATCAGCAAATTAGAAAGAGCAAAGACCTCAAAAACCTTGTCGAACTCGTCAAAAACGCTGGCCTGTCGGTTTCCGCAAACAAGAGCGCAGGACAACTGTTTGAGGTTGAGATACCAGACAACGACACTTTGCTTGATGAACAGAAAAAGTTTGAGGATCAGCCAAAATACGTACAAATTGCAGTTAGAAGTTTGCTTGCGGGAGAAGAGTTCGGGCGCTTGCTGGACGATGCAAAAACCGCAGGGGGCATGAAGGCGTGGCATGCGGCGCGGGACTATCTCTCGCTGCCTTCGGACGCCACTCAGGCGCAGAGAGACGAAAAAGCTGACGCTTTTGCCGAGGCCGTCAACGGCGACATCGACCTGACCACGCGCTTGGCCTTCCAAGGTGTGGAGCTTAACGGCTTGACCGGGCGCGAGATCTATGGACGATTGATAGAGGCATACGGGTCTGACAAGAATGCGTCTCTTGCTCTGCTCAAGCAGGGCGTAGAGGGCATCACCTATGAAGGTGGCATTGACGGTCGCTGCTTTGTTATTTGGAATGCTGATGCCATCGAAATATATAATACACTCTACATGGCGAAAAAGGAGGCGCAGAACACTCAGCCTCGCGGGCAGTTCTCCTACACGCAGACGCAGAAGATAATCACGCTGTTCAACAAGAACGCAGACTTGTCTACGTTTGCGCACGAGCTTGGGCACTTCTTCTTTAACAACATGGAAGACATGGTGAAGTCTGGGCAGGCTCCAGAGCAAATTGCGAAGGACTACCAGACGCTCCAGGACTACGCCCAGAGCAAGGCTGAAGAGTGGTACAACAGGAACGACAAGAAGAACTACGGCGGGCGCGAGCTCGACAAGCTCAGTGACGCCGAGCGCAAGGAGGCCATGTGGCGGGCGCGTGAGGAAGTGCTGGCCGAGGGCTGGCTGACCTACCTCAAGGAAGGCAAGGCGCCGTCCGACAAGCTCAAGGGCGTCTTCCGGCGCTTCCGTCAGTGGCTGGTGTCCATCTACAAGGCCTTGCGCCATCGGGGCTTCCAGCCGATCAACCCGGACGTGCGGGCCGTCTTCGACAGGATGCTGGCCAGCGAGGCCGAGTGCGAGGCGGCGGCCGTCAGGCATGCCGCGTCAGACGCCGAGGCCGCCCGCATCGATGAGGTGGGCCAGGCCATGCTGACTGCTCAGGAGCAGGAGCGCCTCAAGAAGGCCCGGAACAACGCCGTGGACGATAGCAAGGAGAAGAGCTTCCAGGACGCCCTCAGCGCCTACTGGAGCGCGACCAGGGAGGCTGAGCAGAAGCACGATGCCATCAAGCGGGAAGTCGAGTCCCGGCCTCATTTTGCCGCCATGCTGGAAGCAATCGCCGCAGGAGGCATCAACCGCCAGAGCATTGTTGACGAGCTGGGCGAGGAGGATGCCAAGGCCTTGGCCAAGAAGCGCCCCGGCCTTGTGCGCAAGGAAGGCGGGGTGGACATCAACCAGGTCGGCATCAACCAGGGCTACGAGGATCTTAGCTGGGTGGACGAGATCCTCGATGGCCCGACAGTGGGCGAGGCAGTCAAGGAGGAGATGGAGGTTTGGAAGAAGCAGCGGGAGCAGGAGATCCGCAGGGAGATGCAGCCCGAGGGCGTGGAGCCGGGCGACCCGTCCTACTACAGCGATGACAGGCTGACGGCCCTGCTCCTGGAGGCCACTGCCATGCAGAGGGCGGCGGGCCGGAAGACCCGCACCGTGGGCAACGCTGACGCCGTTCACGAGTGGGCCCGCAGGATCCTCGATGACATGCCCATGCGGCAGGCAACTAACATAGGCAACCTGAGCCGGGCCGAGGCCCGGGCCGCAGGCGAGGCAGCCACGCTCCTGGCCCAGGGAGACAGGCAGGGCGCCGCTGACGCCAAGCGCAGGCAGGCTATCTCCCACGCCATGGTGCTGGAGGCCATGCAACTGCGCAAGCTAAAGCAGGGCCTTGAACGGGCCATGGTGCGCTGGAACAGGCATAAGATAGAAACTCAAGATCAGTGGAAGTGGCAGGAGCAGCTGCGGGCGCTGGCCCAGCGCTACTCCATCGGCGGGCGCAACCGCTTTGCCCCTGACCGTCCGCAGGAGCTCCAGAGCCTCCGCGACTTTGTGAAGGCATACGATGATGAGGCGGTCAACGGTGCCCCGCCGTTCCCCGAATGGCTGCTCAACGAGGAGGTGCCCGACAAGCTGACTGCGGGCCAGTACCGCGACATAGCCTATCTGGCGAAGTGGCTGTCGGAAGGCATGGCGCCGGAAGAGGCGCAGATGGTGTCTGAAGCCCTCAAGGGCATGTCCCTGCTGGATGCCGTCACCGAGGGCGTCACGTCCCTGCAGAACAGCAAGAACGTGTTCACCTACAAGGACGAGGGCACACTGGCCTACAAGGCCCAGCAGGCTTGGAACGACCTGTTCGCGGGACTCGACAATGCGCAGTATGTCTTTATGGCTGCTGACGGCTACGAGGAGATAGGCAAGCGAAGCAACATGCAGGGCTTCCACAGCAGGCTTTTCCAGCACGTCAAGGACGCCCTGAGCCGGACGGGCCAGCGCTTCCGCGATGCCAAGCCCGAGCTGGAGCGCCTGGCAAAGATCCGCTCCGACTTCTGCGACAGGTTCGAGAAGCTCTACGGCAAGCGGGCGCTCACTATCAACGGCATCCCCACTCCTGACGTCATGCAGGAGATAGGGCGCCGCCACTGGACGGCAGAGATGATCTGGAGCATGGCCAGGAACCGGGGCAACGAGGGCAACCTCAAGACTTTGCGCAACGGGCTGGAGCTTGAGGATGACCAGATTGACGCCCTCACTTCCATCCTGACAGCAGAGGAATGGCAGGCCGTGGCAGACGAGTGCGCCCTCATATCCTCCAGCTACGAGGACGCCGACAGGGCCTTCCGGGCTGTCTACGGCATGCCCATGCCGGACAAGGTGCAGCCTGATCCGTTCACTGCAACCACGGCAGACGGCAGCCAGATAGACCTTCCCGGCTGGTACTTCCCCATCAGCGTGGACAGCGCTCTGTCTCCTGAGATAGGTGACAAGCAGGAAGTGTCGGCCATGAAGGACGCGCCCGACTTCACGGCGCTTGGCCCGTCAATCCGCAGGGGCTTCACCCACGCCCGCACGGGCACGGCAAAGCCCACGTCCCTGCGCTTTGCCGTCTTTGAGCAGGCGCTTTGGGATCAGTGGCGCATGATAGAGATGGGCCCGATAGTCCGCGATCTCGACAGGCTCATGCGGAACTCCCAGTGGCGCAAGGCCTTCACGCAGGCCTTCGGGCCCAAGTACTACGAGCAGATGCGACAGTGGCTGAAGTACACGGCCAGGCCCTCGCAGGAAAAGCAGGACGTGGTCAACCGCACGTTCACAAACTTCCGCTCTGCGTCCACGATATTCAGCCTGGGCCTCAACGTGCAGACCTTCATCCGGCAGTTCGGCGGCTACCCGCAGGCCATTCCTGACGTGGGGGCAGGCTGGATAGTGCGGGGCCTGGGCAAGGCCGTCCTCAATCCCCGCGCCCTGTGGCAGGAAGTCAACCGCCTGAGCCCCATGATGGCCGACAGGGACAAGTCGTTTGTCCGCGAGCTGCGGGAGTACACGGCGAAGTACAAGGAAAGCAAGGTCACCATTGCCGGGCACGACTTCACGCGCCAGGACGTCCAGGAGTGCGCCATGGCCCTCGTCACGCTGGGTGACCGCATGACCACCTACCCGATATGGTGGGGTGCCTACCAGCGGGCCATACAGAAGCATGCCATGTCTCAGAAGGACGCCGTGGCCTATGCTGACGGCATAGTGTCGAAGACGCAGGCCGTGGCCAGCGAGGCCGACATCAATGCCTGGCAGAGGGACAGCGGCTTCAAGCGCCTGCTGTCCATGTTCATGAGCGAGTCCCTGCGCAAGGGCTCCCGCATGCGCTACTGGTACCGTGCATGGCGCCGGGGCCAGGTGCCTTTCTCCGAGTATGCCTGGCACTTCAGTAACGAGACTTTCGGCGTGGCCCTATTGTTCTTGTTCATGAAGGCGGCTCTGACCAGCTCTGCGCCTGACAAGGACGATGTGGCCTGGGCAGTCTTTGACGAGGCGCTAGGCCCCATTCCCATGCTCAATCAGCTCAGCAGCGTCATGCAGTACAATACCTCGCCCTCCTCGATGTCGGCGCTCAAGGGCTTCGACCTCATCGGCCGCACGTTCCAGAAGGGCAAGAAGTGGGCCGAGAACCCGAGAGACTCTGACGCCATAGAGGGGATGTTCAAGGCTGCCGTGGACATGGCCGCCTTCACGGCGGGCACGGGCAACGTGCGCAGGGTCTACGAGACGGCGGCAGAAGGCTGGAAGGACGTCTCCACGGGCAAGTCGCAGAACCCGTTCCGCATGTTCCTCAAGGGCTTCGACAAGGACAAGAAGTAGGGTTGGGATATCGTGCAAGAGGTTGGGATATCGTGGCCAGCCCCACGATATCCCAACCCCCGGGCACGAAAAAACGAGCCCCCAACTGGTTACAGTTTGTCACCAGTTGGGGGCATTTTGCCCTCTTCGCTCCTGCACCACAGGCGTGGTGCGCGTGGTGCAGGGTTGATGTTTAAGTTTTTGTTTTTGCTGGATTAGCTAGCGTCTGACCCAGGAACGGAAAAAGATGGGCAAGTGCCCGTCATTGCTTGCGCTCTCCGCTTGAGCCTGCACCATTCCGCACCAGATCCGGCAGGGCCATGCCTGCGCGTTTCTGCGCTGCCGGCAGCGCATGGAGGTAGAAGCGCCCCGTGGTCGTGATGTCCCTGTGCCCGAGCTGCGCGGCCACGGCCGCGAGGTCGGCGCCCCCGGCCAGCATCTGGGATGCCGCTATGTGGCGGATGGCGTACATGGGGATGCGCACCCCAGCCTTGAGGCATCCCCGGCGCCATGCCTGCGAGTACGTCTTGCCGAGCACAGGCGAGCCGCGGCGCCCGCGGCACACAAGCGCGTCCCCGTCTCTGCCGTCTGCCTCGTAGCGGGCCCTGGCCTCTGCCAGATAGTCCTCCGGCGGGAAGACGGTTTTTGTCTGCCTGACCTTTGGCATCCATACGCTGACGGAGCGTGTTGCCCACTGGAAGGCGTCCCAGCGCAGGCTGAACAGCTCGCCTATGCCGGGCCGGAGGCAAAGCGCCATGGCCGTCCTGGACGCCCACTGCATCCATTCGGGGAGGCAGGCGTACACCTTCTGGAAGTCCTCCAGCGTCCCGTCCCAGTGGGCGCCGTCCGTCTTCAGCGCGGAGTACCTGGCCCACGGGTCGGCCTGGATGAACTCGTTTTCGGCGCACCAGCGGAAGGCCGCCTCCAGGCACCCCGTCACGCGGTTGATGGACGTGTTTTTCATGCTCCTGGCGCGGCAGTTCTCGCGCACGGTTTCCAGATCCCTGCGCGTCAGCGAGTCCACGAAGCGCGTGGCCAGGCATTCGGCAGGGCCTTCGGTGTGCTTCCCGTTCTTCCTGTCGTACCCGCAGGTGATGAAGCGATGGGTTTTGACAGACAGGGGGGACATGTCGTTGTTTTTCAGATACAAAAGCACTGACTCCAGAACAGTTAGACGTTCATTTTCAGTCGCGTCATATTGGCCCTCTGCGTCAAAACGCCTTGCCTCAGTCTCAGATTTGAAGGAGCGCTGTTTCCAGCGTCCCTGCTCGTCCTTGTATTTGACAATGAATCTTCCGTCACTGCGCTTTGCAATGCTCACGGGCTGTCTCCTCAAGATCGGCGAAGAGGGCGCCAGCTTGGGAAGGGCTCAGCATCTTTCTCTTCGGCGCCCTGCGCCCAGAGTTTAGGCCCAGCATCTCGTCAATCTTGTCGTTCAGCTTTTTAATGGCCTGCTCGTGCTCGATGATCTGGCGCCTGGCCTCGCGGATCTCAGTCACTGTCGCGTCCATGGTCTTCCTCCCATCTGCGCATCTCTGCCTCTGCATCATCGAGCCAGTTGTCCATGCCGTCCAGATCGTTGTCGGCCATCTCAGCATACTGGCCCGCCCTGTAGTGGCCATCGAGCTCCATGCACAGGCTGTACAGGACTTCGTGCAGGGATCTTGAGCGGACGCGAGCCCCGTGCAGCAGGCCCGAGATTTTTGCTTTGCGCTCAGCGTCCATCGCGGGCCTCCTTGTCGAGCTCAGCCTCGATGTAGCCCAGGTTCTGTACAACGCCATCGAGCCTTTGTTCAGCCATGCTGCAATAGCCCTGGTGGCCTGAGACGCACCTGAGTGCCTCAAGCGCCGAGCGGAGGAGGCTGGCCCTGCGGCGGCAGAGCGTGAGCAGGGGCTTGGCTGCGGGGTCGCTCATATGTAGTACCCCGCCGAGTGTATCACTCGCTCAGTCAGGAGCCAGCCCTCGTCAGCTATGGTGGGGAAGTGTTTGATCTCGCGTTCCAGCCACTCCCAGAGCGTCTCCCGCACGTCCTGCCAGAGCCCCTTTGCCTTGGGCACCCAGGCCGAGCAGAGGCGGGCCGCATCGTCTATCAGGGGCCAGGTGGCCATGCCCATGATGCGCACCGAGCGGGGAGGGAGATCCCGGATGAGCGTGGAGCCAGTGCCGGGGATGATGTCGATGATGGCCTGCACCCCAGCCAGGATGGAGCGCTGGACGCCAGCCGACATGCGCACGGCATGCTTGCCGCACGTGTCGGTGATGGCCAGAGACTGCTTTTCCCACTGCCTGCCCAGGACGGGATCGAAGGGGTGCCCCATGTCCTGCATCATGCGCCCGGTGGCCAGCAGGCACCCGGAGGCCAGGCAGCACACGAGCTGCTGGACTGAAGCATTCTCCCTCCAACGGAAATACTTAAGTCCGAGCAGGGGAGTCGTTTCCTCAGTCTTCGGCATGCACGTCCCTCCCGAGCCTGTCGAGCTCATCGAGCCTGAGATACCGCGCCCAGGCCTCCGGCGTGGCGTCAGTGCAGCGGGGAGACACCTGGCACGTCTGTCCGGGCTCAAGCCCCATGGGGCATATGCGACCACGGAAGCACTGGCGCTCCAGCCAGCCGAGGGTCACGTTCTGACGGGCTATACCCAAGCCCTTGCCGTCCACGTAGTGGATCGTGGCATAGCGAAACTTAAGAGGCACCGTTGCCATCGCCGTCCTCCTCGCTCAAGATCTTTTTCCACTGCCAGGGCTCCACAGACATGCATGAGACGTGCGGGCCAAAGACGCAGCCCCAGAGCCCTGTGGGGCAGACGCCGTGGCGGCACATGCGCGAGAGCTCCTCCGGCGCCTTCCACGTGACGCATATCACTTTCTTCCCGGCGCGGAAGTTGAGCTCAATCGAGCCGGGCACCTTACCTTTTTTCTGCATTTTTTACCTCTTGGACGTAGTCCTCGTGGACGGTGACATACATGCCGTCCCTTGTGCGGATTGAATAAAACACCTGCGCAGGCTCTATATCGACTGATTCAATCGTGCCGACAACGTCAACAGATTGAAATCGGGCCTGCACCTTGTCCCCTAGTTTGTGCTTCGTCTTTTGCTTCATCTCGCCTCCATGCGTCCTGACCTGCCACCTAAATGCTTTTGAAAGTCCGTCCACGTCATGGCCTTGAAGAACCTGTGCAGATTAGCCCATCGGGCTAGCTCCTTCTGCTCTGGCGTGGGCTTGGTCTTGCCTGTGAAGTCGCGGAAGGGCTGGGCGAAAGGAACAACGCCCAGACGGCGCAGAAAGTTCAGCCTCGCCAGGGCCTCCTCCGGCTCCCGAATGAGGCAGTAGCAGAATACGGGCGTCCGGCTCCCAGCCTCCTTGAGCAGGCGCACGGCCCGCTCCACGGACGGCATCTGCCCCTGCGAGTCGCAGGCGAAGCGGATCTCCTTGATCCACTTCAGCGTAGCAAGGCGCTTCGCGATGCCCTCGTCCACGAGCCTTGCGTCCAGGCCCTGGTTGAAGTCTACGCGCAAATCCATGCGGGCCATCTTCTCGATCTGGGCAATGCCATGGGGATGCGCCAGGACATTGTTGTCCATGAGAACGACCTTCCTGTGCCTGGCGAACTCTTCCACGTCCGCATGCGCGTGGATGGCGCCCTCTTTCCCCGGTACCACGCACCACGGGCAGTGCCGGATGCAACCCCGAGTCAGAAAGCCGTAGGAACGGTCGATGCCCTTGTAGAGGCTGTAGTCGGGGCAGATATGCTCGACCTCTTCCGGCAGGGCCAGCGTCATGCCGTAGCCCGTCCCGCCCTTGACGGTGTGCGCCGGGAGAAACGGATTGGGCTTCGTCCATGTGAACACCTTGCTGGAATAGACTTTGTCGTAATCCTGTGCCCTCAGAGGCATGAACCATTCGACTTCATCTCCCTGCGTTTTGTGCCATGCCGACAGTTTCATGAGAGCCAAATTGGGGTACTTCGTGCCCCCTTCGCTGTCGTGCAGGGCTACCTTCACAGCGTCCTCCCGTACCTTTGCTTGGGTACTAGAGGCAGGCTGACGCACGTTGGCCTTGGTCTCTTTGGCCTGTCCCACGACTTGGCCGGGGTGTCGGCCTCCTTCGACCAGCCTGCGGCCAGAAGAGACGTGCCAGGCTCGATGTCGTAGATGTAGGTGACGATGTGGCGGTAACCCAACTCACGCGCAATGCGGGCGCACTTGGAGTACAGATAGGAGCACACGTTCGGCTCGCCCGTTGTGCAGAGTCTCTTGACCTCTATGGTGTACCCGTCACAGAGGTGCCGGGCGTTTGGTCTTCCGCACTGCGCCACGCCCACGAGCCTGTCACCGATGAAGGCGCCCACGCTGAAAATTGCCAGGTGCGCGTAGCCGTGGTGCCTGTGGTGCTCGTTGATGAACAAGTCTGCCTGGCGCTTTGTGACGGGGCGCGTGTGGAGCGAGGGCATTAGCGTTCCTGCTTCGACTCGTAATAGAGTTCGCGGGCGTATTCTTCTTCGGCGGCGACCTCTTCGGCCTCCTCATGCGTCATGTCGATGGGACAGACAGAGACGTGGCCCGACTTGCGGCACTCGCCGTCCGGGCGCTCAAACGGGCAGCCGGAACCGTAGCATTGATGGATCATATGCTTGTCTCCTTCTTGCTGTGGTTGTCAGTCTTGATCAATTTCCGCAGCCACTGCTTTGTGAGTTCTTCAAGGATGCCGAGAGCATTGCCTGCCGAGTTTTGCAAGTGTTCATTGTTGACAACTGCCGGAACAATGAACATGGCAGCGATAGTTTTGCTACTAGGAACGGCTGTTGTAATAAATAGCGAAACAAAAAATGCTACTGCGCTTCTTTTGAACCATTTTCTTGCAGCTACTTTTTCTTCGTCATCACAACCAAAGCCAACACCTAAAGCTGTAAACACACATATTGCTATTGCAGTAAGCATCAAAACAAACAGCATGCATGAAATATCATCGACAAGAGATATTAAGTAAATGTCAAACGGTGTGACTTTCATTCTTTCTCCTTCTTGAAACCCCGCGCCGCCCTTCAACCCCCATCCTGTAGCGGACAAGAGATACGGCGCGGGGCACATGCCGTCCGCTGGAGGTGAATGACCAAGGCCTCCAGCGGTTCGGGAGACCACCTCCCGAAAGTTAGACAGTGTATTGCTTCTCCACGAAAATCTTGCGAGCCTCAGTGAGATTTGCGCAGGCCCCGCCGGAGACGAGCTGTCTGCAGACCTCGTCAGCCTTGGACGTGTCCATGCCAGCGCCCTCGACATAGTCGAGATAGGCCTCATCGATGTCGGCGCGGGCGCGGGAGTCCTCGACCACGGGCGCTGGCTCCTGGACGGGCTCAGCCTGCACGGGCTCAGGCTCAGGGGCGGGCGCGGGCGCTTCCTGCTGGAGCTTGAAGGCAGGCTTGGGCGTCTGCTTGGCCGGGGCCTTCCTAGCTGGCGCAGGCTTGGGTGCTGGCTGGGCCTTAACGGCTTGGTCGATCATGGCGTTGACGTCCTGCTGAACGGTGGCCTGCACGGTCACGGGCTCAGCATCGTCAGGGTCGGCGTAGACGCCGGACATGCCGAAGGCGAGCCGGACGCACTGGGCGAGGGCCTTGTGCCGGAGCATGCGCCTTGGGTGCGTTCTCCAGGGATCCGTGCCCCTGTAGCATTCCTCCATGTACTCGCGCACCACTACTGGAGTCGTGCAGCTCTTGCGCTTGATGCGGGCCTCGCACCATGCCGGGAGCTTCTTCTGGTTCGGAGGGGTGCCGATGGAGACAACCTCCTCCGCAAAGTTGAAGTCGATGCCGTCAAAGTCTGGTTGGCGGTTCATGACGTTGATGTAGCCGTCCACGCCCACGAGAGGCGTGATGCCCCCGCCCTTGGAGGGGAAGGCGTAGATTTGCTTGAGAAGCGGATTGAGCTTGTACTGCTTGGCCACCAAGCAGAGCGCAAAGAATTCATCATCGTTGCGGGCGTCCTTGAAGACGGTGTTCTTCAAGGTGTAGTACATGTTGTCCGGGGTCATGCCGTACTGTTCGGCAAGGGCAACGACAACATCGTTGGAGGCATTGCGCTCGATGGTTGCGGGCGCCTGGTTCTGTATCTGCTGGCTCATGGTTGTCTCCTAGACTAGTCGTACATTGTGGGGAGCTTGGCCTTGCTGCGGTAGTAGGCCCACTCAGGGAGATCGATCTCTTCGATGCTGTCGGAATAGCTTGGCCACTCCTCTGTCTGCAGGCCTGTGGCATAGGCCTCTGCGGCCAGCTTGCACTCTGCCAGGCCGAGCATTTCAGCCCGCGAGTCCACCATCACGGGGACGCACAGGTAGGGCGCCTGCGTGGACGTGAAGATGAAGACAAAGGCCGACACTGCCAGGCCGAGCTGGGACATGCCATGGACGTACCAGGCTGCCTGCCTGTGGTAGTGATACGTGGCCATTGTCTTGGCGATGCTGTCCGGGTCGAGCCCGCCGGACGTGGTCTTGACGTCCACGCCGATCACGTCTCCGCCTCCGGCCACCACGCAGATCCTGTCCACACGGGCCTTGCACTGGATGCTTTGCCCGGCAAACTCCTCCTCCCAGTAGAGACTCACCTCTGAGTCCCCGTGCAGAGACTTCAGCCCCTTGGTGAGCTCGCATTCCACATGCGGGAGCAAGGGGCGTATGCGAGGATGGCGGCGCATATGCCCGGCCATTCGGAAAAGCTTTTCGTATTCTTCCGTGGAGATGCATGTCTGGCCCTTGGCTTCTGCTTCCTGCTTCTGGGCCTTGCCAGCCTTCGTGGTTGCTGGCGCCGAAAGGATGCACACGTCTTCAAGGAAGCGCTCCGGCGTCAGCACAAAGGAGTGCAAAGCCGTGCCAAAGCGCATGGCCGGAGTGGGATCCGGCTGGGGGAGCTCCAGCATTTCGTGATACTCCGCAGGACAGCGGAGGATCCTGTCTATGGATGACTTGTTGAGGCCGTCAGCAGCGCGGTAGGCCTCGAAGCCTTCATCGTATCGAATGTCGTTCATGGGATGTCCTTATGGGCTAGTAGGGCGCGGCGAAGACCATGTGGACGGCAAGAAAGCCTGCGGCTACGGCAAAGACTGCGGCGAGCAGGCCATGCACTATGGCGTTGGCCAGTTCGCGCCTGTCGCGCTCGCGCTCGATGCGGGCGAGCTGGCGCAGGACGCTGGGGCTGGTGTCGGGCAAAGGGTTGTAAACTTCGGACATGGCCTTCTCCTTTGTACTGCCCGGCGGGGGCGCAACCTCCCGCCCCCCGCCGGGCCATCGACTGAGTTAGGAAACTGCTTCCACGCAGTTCGCCGTTCTTCTCTGCTCCGGCTATCCGGCGGGCTGAGATGTCATCACAAAGGCCCGCAGGAGTTGCCTTCGCCGCCACGGCGTCCGGCGCAAAATTTGCTGGTTTCCCCGGACTCCAGCAAACGGGGCCCCGTGCTCCCCCTGCGTCCAGGAGGCGGTGACGCTTTCGGGCCTGGAGGATGTTCCTTCCTCTTCAGTTGCCCGCAGAATTTGGCGGGTATGTAGCCCTGCAGGAAACGCCCCGCAGGGCCGCATCAACATGTTAACCCCCGTTTCATTCCTAGTCCGGCTATCGGTGGCCGTGGTGGCTGCCACACCGAATCGCCAGACCCGCCACAGGGGACGGCGTGAAAAGTTGCGGGCCTTTTTACGTCATGCCCGGGACGAGGGGTGGGACTGGACAGGAGGCAGGGCCTGCCCGAGTGGGAGATTCTATTCGCTGCCGGCAGCGGTTTCGCAATAGAGCTGGCGGCGGAGCCAGTCGCAGCGCTCTGCGTTGTTCCTGAGCGCCGTCCAGCAGGAGTCCTCCATGGACTCACTGCGGTCGCACTCTTCCTTGATGGCCTTGCCCCTGAGGGCTCTGGCGCGTAGCTCGTTCAACATCTCTTCGCGGGTCATGGTGTGGTCTCCTTGGCATGTTTCGCCGCCGGGCTGTTCCGGCTGGCGTGATTGGCATGTTGCCTGAAGGCACCAGAGATGTCAACTAGGGCGAACAAACTTTTTTCTGCAGACAACAAAAAAGCCCCTTTCGGGGCTAGAGGAGGACGCCGTCAGGGAAGCGGATCACACGGCATTTTTTTCTGAGGGCCTGCTGAGTCCGACAACTCGCTCCAGCACCTCCACCTGTGCCCGCAGGGCTATGACCTCTTTCTCCAGGGCCTGCGCCTTTGCGTCCTTATCGTCTGGAGCCCGCTCTCCGCGCATGCAGACAGTGGCGCCGACCACGTCAAAGACTGCCGCCAGCAGGGCCAGCGAGGGGCGCTTCTTTCCCGTCAGCCATTGAGACAGGGCCACGTGCCCTATGCCTGCCTGCTTCGCGAGGGCGCGTATGCTTCCGGCTTCATCCACTGCCAGCCTGACCACCTCAAGGGCGTCATCATAGAAACCCATATAGCCTCCTGTTCGCCGGAGGCTTGACAAAGTGTTTGCTATAGGCAACACTCCCGCGCATGGAAGCACCAATCGTCAGAGACATCCGGCTGTTCCTTAAGAGGTATCGGCTCTCCATACGGGCGCTCGCGGCGCTCGCCGGAGTGTCGCACACCTGTTTGTCGAGGGCCCTGGCTGGCACCCGCAGGGACGTGAAGTCGAGCACTGCGGATGCCGTGCGTGACGCGATGAGGCGCCACGAGGCCACTCACCAATCTATTCGGCCAGGCGGCGGGGAGGATTAGCGTGGAATGGTTTAGGGCCTACCACGGGATCAGCTCAGATCCCAAGTGGCGTCTCATTGCCCGCAAGGCCAAGGAGCCTGTGGCCACCGTGGTGGCCGTCTGGCTCAGCCTGCTCGACCATGCCTCCCAGGCAAACGAGCGCGGAAGCGTGAAGGACGTGGACGCCGAGCTTCTCGACTGCAGTCTCGATCTTGAGGACGGCACGGCTCAGGCCATCCTGGATGTGATGGATGCTAAGGGTGTCATTCATGATGGGCGCATTTCCGCATGGAACAAGCGCCAGCCTCTCCGCGAGGACACCGACAACCCCGAGGCCAAGCCCGTTGCACAGCGCGTCAGGGAGTACCGCGCCAGGAAGAAGGCCGAAGCGGAGCAGAGCCACGCGCCGTCACGCGATGTAACGCAAGGTAACGCATGTGTAACGCAGTGTAACGCGCCGTCACGCGATGTAACGCAAGGTAACGCCCCAGAACAGATAAGAGAAGAAGAGACAAGAGAAGAAACACACACCCCCCTACCCCCCTCTCAGGGGGGCGGCGCGTGTGTGCCTTCGGTTCCTCTCTCTGGCGAAGACATAGCCGAGCGCCAGGACGGGGCCCGGCAGGAGCGCAAGCGCGGGGACTACGAGTTCAGCCTCCTGCGGGACGCCTACGACAAGGCCCGGCAGGAAGGCCCCATGGCGGGCAGGCAGGAGTTCCTGTCGCTGTTCCACAGCCCCGAGTGGCCCGGCATTGATGAGCTCATCGCCAGCGTGGACAAGCTCTGCGCCGAGGATGACCAGTTCCGCAGAGGCTTCGCTCCCGGCCTGGCCAAGTTTCTCCGCGAGGGCATGTGGCGCATGCAGCCAAGAGCTCCCGCTGGGGAGCGGGAGCCGGAGATGACGCCGGAACGGCAGGAGCAGAAACGCAGGCATATGGAAGAGCGCCGACAATTTGAAGAAAAAATGGCAAAGCTAAAGAAGCAGAAAGGTGGCAGCTGTGGATAGAACAAACTTTGATGACGAACTCAATGGACTGTTCGCCGCATTTCAAAAGCCTGCTCCGCGCACGGCTATTCTTGACGAAGCTTTCAAGCCAGTTTCCGAGCTTCCAAACGATTTTCTCTTCTGGGCTATGGACAAGCTCAAGGAGGAAGAGAAGCTCCCCGCCAACTTGGGGCGCGAGCTCAAGAGGCTCTGGCCTGCATTCAAGGCAGAGACTACACCAGCTGCACAGCCTGACCCATACGCCAACGAGGCCAGCGGGGATCCCATGTGCCCCGACTGCCATGGCGCGGGATGGCACTACGTCTACCCGCTGGGTCAGCTCTATAAGCCCGGGCTCGCGCCCTACGCTGTGCCCTGCCTGTGCAACTCCACCGTGGACTCGTGGGAGCACCCGCCACGCAAGGCCAGCCTGGAAGACTTGAAGCGCTCAGGGCGCTGGACGATGCGCCCGCCCCAGAGGATCCGCAACGGGGATCCCAAGCCTTTGGGCTTCAGCCTGCAGGAGCTCATGGCCCGCCTGCGCAGTGGCCGGGGCATCGAGGACGAGGCGCCTGACCCGCGCAGGCAGATGCCGGAGTACCTCCAGTGACCCGCGAGAATGCGCGAGGATGGCGCAGGATGCATCCGCAGACGGAAAATGATGAATCTACCGTCCGGCACACGGAAGGCCAGCAGAAGGCATCCTCGCGCAAATTTGAGGCAGCCCAGTGGAAGAGGCCCGACAGGATCTGCGGCGAGTGCATTTTTGGCGAGCCCTATGTTCACCCGGGAGGTTTCTACGGTGTTATTAAGTGTCACCAAAGCAATGGCTCAGCATTTCGTGGATTCTACGAGAGGGCCTGCTTCAAATATTGCCTTAACCCTGCCGTACCCGCCTTCATGCAATCACGCATGGAGGAAGGGCGCAGGCAAGAAACTGTATCTCGACCCGAGAGTAGAGTATTTTCGAGCCAAAGTGTTCGCTGCGGTTGCCGATTTGAAGACGAAGAACCTTATCCCTTCTAAGCCTGTCGAAGGCAAGGTGGCAGTCATGATGGAATTCAACAAGGCAGACAGAAGAAACAGGGATCTCGACAACCCCGTAAAGCAGCTTTGGGATGCCCTGACTTTTGCGAAGGTGTGGCAGGACGATTCACAGGTTGTTCTGGCCTTGTCCTTCTTTGGCCCTTGTCGCAGGGGAGGCGCCTGCCAGGTGCTCATCCAGCCCCTGGAGGCGTAGGCCATGCCAGGGTTCACGCCGGAGGAGGACGCCGTCATTTTGGCCCTCGTTAGATGCGGAGTGCCCTTCACGCGCATCGCCAAGGAGGTCGGCCACGGCGCCGGGGCCTGCTGGGCCAGGTCGCGCAGGCTCAGGGGCCTGAGCGTTGAGCCGGAGGGCGAGGGCGTTCTCGTCAATCCCAGGCGCTGCCACGACTGCGGGAAGCCGACTGCGGACTATCGGTGCGCGAAGTGCCGGGCCCTGTGGAGAAAAAAGCACCATGTACAGCCAAGCGCTGTCGAGGAGGATGGCATATGACAAGAAAGGACTGCCTGGACGCGGCGGCAAAGTGCGTCCTGCAGGACAGGGCCAGCGAGTACGGCGGGCCTGAGGACAACTTCGGGCGCATTGCCCTGCTCTGGGCGGACTACCTTGGCGTGAAGTTTGACGCGGTGGACGTGGCCATGATGATGGCTCTGCTCAAGATAGCTCGTGTGAGAAACAACAAAGCTTACGAGGACGGCTTTGTTGACCTTGCCGGGTACGCCGCCTGCGGAGCAGAGCTTGCCAGCGCCATGAAGGCCCGCGAGGATGCCACACGCGAGGCGGGCGAAGAGTACCTCAAGCTCAAGCTAAAGGCCAAGGACAACCATCCGGAAAATCCGGATAGTTCAACTGCGATCCAGCCGAAGTTCCAGCCTGGCGACAGCCTGCTTGTCACGATGCCCGACGGCGAGGATATGCACTGCATCTATGTTGGCGAATCCAAGAATCCGGGGTGCTGCTGCGTCCGCTACCTCAGTGGCGACAACAGCGGCGATACGGATGACACCGTGCCGATTGATCAGCTTCGTCGTGTGCCTGTGTCCAAGGCCGAGGGCTGCGAGGAACTTGTCCAGCGCATCAAGGACGTGAACCCGGACATATACGGCGCCGGAACGGAGGAGGCTTAATGTTTGACGGAACGGCTCTGGATGAATTCATTCGCCAGAGAAAGGAAAACGAGAGGCGCAACGAGGCGCTCTTTCTGGAACTGGAAGACGCCTTGTCAATCGCCGAGCTCAAGCATCCTGTTTTTGCCACGACATTCCAGGAGGCCCTGTGCCGAGTCCTGGAAGAGGCGGGCGAGTGCGCCCAGGCCAGCAACAAGGGGCAGGGCGCAGAGCGCGAGGCGGCCGAGGTGATGGATCTGCTCGTGGTCGTGTGGCGCCTAGCAAGAGGAGACTGGGATGAGCGCTAGGGAAGCGTCAAACGTCTCGTGGCTCGACAAGTACCGTGCGGCCGAGAGAGCCGACAGGGAGAGGGAGAAGGCTCCCTTGCGCCGTCAGGTGAAGCTGCTCGCCATGGAGCTCTCCAAGGCCCGCATCCTGGTCAGCCACCGCAACTGCTGCCGATGCCCCGACTACGGCGCCGAGGCCTGCGCCAGGTGCTGGGAGGAATGGAGCGAAATGGAGGCGGGTAAGGCGTGAGGCTTTCGCCGTGCCCCTACTGCAAGTGCGACCAGGTCTACCTTGCCGAGGTCGAGGACGGGATGCTGACAGTGGCATGCCCGAGGTGCTCGATGAGCGGGCCAGTTTCCGTGGACGGGGATCCCGAGGAGGCCAGGCGGGGATGGGAGATTCTGTGCTCCAGGATGTGCAACCACTGCAGGCGCGTCTACATCAAGCGCATCATCGAGCTCCGGCAGAGGCTTGGCAGTCGGGAGGATTCAGGGTAGCCTGTCTTCGCGAATGAAGGCCATGGGATGTCCTCCTCGCAGAGAATCCGACGGGTTTGGACAAGCGAGAGCCCCGGCAGTCTGCTTCTGCCGGGGCTCTTGCGTTGGAAAACTTGGGTGTCAGCTTTTTTGACAAAGTGTCAGCTTTCTTTACACTTCCAGCGCTGTGCTGTATGAGGGGCAAAAGAGGAGTCTGACATGGCCATCGAGTACGACAAGATTTTCGGCTGGATCCCTCTGGTGGAGGGCAAGCTCCAGACGCGAGGCTATATCCCTTGTTTCATCAAGGGTTCCAGCAGGACGTGCAACTATCGTGGCACCGGGTATGACGTCAGCAAGCTCGACCCTATGGGCGTCTCCGGCGTCACCATCGGTATCGGCGTTGACCTGGGCCAGCAGACGGAACACCAGCTGCGCAAGTGGGGAGTTTCCGAGGCCCTGCTCGACAAGCTCCGGCCGTACATCGGCCTTCCCGACAAGGCCGCCTGCGTGGCCCTCTCAAAGGCCCCCCTGACACTGACCGAGGAGGAGGCCCACGATCTCACCTACGCTGAGCAGCGGGGCTACTTGGATGAGGTGGTGCAGCCGACTTGGGACTACCAGTACGGCGCAAAGGGGAAGTTCAGCGACCTCCCCTGGCAGGCCCAGTGCGTCATTTTCAGTCTCGTGTACCAGCTAGGGTGGGGCGGGCTCAGGAAGCGTGGCAAGTACACGCTGGCTGCTTTGGAAAACCACGATTGGGCCAGGGCTGTAGCCAATCTGCAGTCAGGCCCGAAAGGCTGGAACGGCGAGTATCACGAGCGCAGATTCATGGAAGGGACTCTCTTGAAGGGGGCGCTCTAGATGGAAACCTCCACAAACTACTGGATGGAAATCCTCAAATACTGTTCTTGGGGATGTTTCTTCGGTTTGATGGGAGGCTTTGCCCGTATACTTCGCAAGGGAGTTAAAGGCTGGCTCGACTTTTTTGCACAAGTTTTCGTCAGCGCTTTTTGCGGTTTTCTTGTGTTTGCGTTTTTGGAGGGGCAGATTGATGATTTGGCGCTTTGTGCTCTTGCTGGCATCGCAGGCAACTCTGGCGGTACATTGCTTGATGTCGTGAGAATGCGGTTCATGAAGGCCGTGAGGGAGAAGTAGGTGGGCAGACTGTCAGCCGAAGATTGGGCCAGCATCAGGGCCGAATACGAAACTGGAGCCTCTGCAAACCAGTTGTCCCGCAAGTATGGCGTAGACCCTGCGGCTATCAGCAGGCGCAAGAAGGCAGAAGCCTGGTCGCGAGACGTGTCCTGCGTGATCGACCGGAAGTCGGAAGCTAAAGTCAACGGCATTGTCAATGATCTTGACGCTAAAAAGCTGGACGAGGCGATTGACGCAGCTGCAGACACCCTTGCGAAAATCAAGCGCGACCAGCGCAGGCGTGTCGATGAGGCGCTTGTTGAATGGGAGGACATGCGCAGGCACGGCACCTTTGAGGACGGAAAGAAAGTCAAGATTTTTGCCGAGTCGCTGAAGATACTGCACGAGGAGCAGCGCAAGGCCTACGGCATCGCAGACAAGGACGGCCAGGACAAGAAGGACAAGGTCTACAAGGTCGTGCTCGCTGACGAGGAGCAGGAGTTCTAGCATGGAAGAGCTCGTGACCATACCCTACAAGCCCAGGTGGTACCAGGCGAAGCTCGCAAAGGAGCTCCGCTCCCACCGTTTTTGCGCGGTGGTCATGCACCGCCGGGCGGGCAAGACGGTGCTGGTCATCACGCACATGCTGCTCACGGCCCTCGCCACCAAGCGCCCCAACGCCATGTACGGGTACGTGGCCCCCTTCCGCAACCAGGCCAAGGCCATTGCCTGGGGCCTGCTCAAGCATTTTTCCGCGCCTTTGCCGGGTCTCTCCGTCAACGAGTCCGAGCTCTCCATCACGCTCCACAACGGCGCCGTCCTGCGCGTCTTTGGCGCCGACAACGCTGACGCCCTGCGAGGCCTGCGCTTCGATGGCGTGGTGATGGACGAGGTGGCCGACATGAAGCCCGAGGTGTGGCAGGAGGTCGTGCGCCCCGCCCTGTCTGACCGCAGAGGCTGGGCCGTCTTCATCGGCACCCCCAAAGGCATCAATCTTTTCAGCCAGCTCTACGAGCAGGGCCAGCGCGAGGCCTCGCCCGGCGGCTGGTTCAGCGCCATGCTTCGCGTGGACGAAACGGGGGCCCTCCCGCCGGAGGAGATAGAGGCGCTCAAGCGCGAGATGAGCGACAAGAGCTACCGCCAGGAGTACCTGTGCGACTTCACGGCCTCCAGCGATGATGTCCTCATCACCATCGACCTGGTCTCCGAGGCCTGCGCCCGCACCATATCCCCCGCCGAGGTCGAGGGCATGCCTTTGATCATGGGCGTTGACGTGGCCAGGTTCGGCGCCGACTCCAGTGTGGTGTGCCTGCGCCGGGGGCTCATATGCGAGCCTCCTCACGTCTTCCGCAATCTGGACAACATGGATCTGGCTGACGCCGTGGCCAGCCTTGTCCACCAGCGCCAGCCTGACGCCGTCTTCGTGGACGCCGGGCAGGGGCAGGGCGTGATCGACCGCCTGCGCCACATCGGCATCGACTGCATGGAGGTGCCCTTCG
>Ga0265301_10001175_pt1 | contig 35293 bp, 22 predicted proteins | sample AusTroGonzalo_MG_2_FD_193488 | JGI IMG/M metagenome (GOLD analysis project Ga0265301, IMG submission 193488) | Bovine rumen microbial communities from tropical cattle in Woodstock, Queensland, Australia - Gonzalo_04 | ecosystem: Host-associated > Mammals > Digestive system > Stomach > Rumen ...
CATGAGCTCAATCTTGTGGTACTCGTGAGAGGTGCGGAAGCCGTCGAAGAAGTTCACGAACGGAACCATGGTCTCCAGAGAAGCCAGGTGAGCAACGGCGGTGAGGTCCATCACCTCCTGCACGCCACCTTCGCAAAGCATAGCGAAACCGGTCTGACGGCAAGCCATCACATCCTGGTGGTCACCGAAGATACAGAGGCTGTGGCTGGCCAGCGTACGAGCAGATACGTCGAACACGCAGGGAATCAGCTCACCGGCAATCTTGTACATATTGGGAATCATCAGGAGCAGACCCTGAGAAGCGGTGAAGGTGGTGGTCAACGCACCAGCCTGCAGCGAGCCGTGAACAGCACCGGCAGCACCAGCCTCGGACTGCATTTCCTGAACAGAGACGGTCTGACCCCACAGGTTCTTGCGACCACGGGCAGCCCACTCGTCAACGTGCTCCGCCATGGGCGAAGACGGGGTGATGGGATAGATAGCAGCTACCTCAGAGAACATGTAACTCACGTGAGCCGCAGCCTCGTTACCATCACAGGTGATAAATTTCTTTTCTTTTGCCATAATCTTACGTTTATAGTTTGTTTATTGTTTTACGTTTAGTGTTTATCGTTTCAATTTTTCACTTTTAACTTTTAACTTTTAACTTTTTAATGCCTTGTGAGCGTACTATCGATAAGGATTTGGACATCCTCGGGTATTTGCTTACAGAACATGTCTGCTGTGCCGGCAGGGAGATACAAATTACCGCGTTCGCCCGAGCAATGGTAAACATAGGCATCAAATATCTTCGTGTTCTGCTTATACAAGCGGATATATTCTGTTGTTCCTCCGCAACAGCCACCGGAATCGATGTCTTCATGCTTAGAGATACCCTGTTTGGAAAGCTGTTCCTTAAAGGACTGGAAGTCGGCGGGTGTATTCGGATATTGTCGCGTCAGCAAGGTCCCACCGTAGCTGTCAATGGAAATCACCTTTGAGCTATCAGTGATGGCGATGGTATAGCTCCTGTGGTAATCGGGAGCAACAGATGCGTCCCCAAACCTATACTCAACCTTGGTAGCTTGACTCCAATCCATAAACATGTCTTTGTCGCTTGTATTTCCTTTCCCACTACCAACGCTGCCGCATGAAAACATCATTGCTGCACAAATCATTGCGGTATATGATAGCCATGTTCTCATATTATTCTGTTGCAGGCACCAGCCTTTTTCGGGCGCAAAGATACCTAAAAAAGGTGATTGTGCAAAGTAAAGGTGACAAAAAAAGAGTTAATGAAAGAAAAACAGCCACTTCCCGAAGGAAATGGCTGTAAATAGACTATTCTTATTTGATGGATTATTCGTCCCAAATAGAGGAGCCAGAGAAACTGTCTGAGAAGACTTGGCCTTTGCTTTCTGCAACATTACCACCACCCTCAGGAGCTGTTCCTTTTTCCAACTTAACCGACCCAGCCAGCATGGATGTTACAGCCAGGCGGAATACGTCCATTTGCGGTTTTATATAATTCTTTTTCATAATGTTCAATGCTTATTATTATTTGACAATGACCTTCTTTCCGTCACGGATATAAACACCATTCTTCTTCATAGTCTGGACACGACGCCCTGTGAGATCATACCATTCACGATTATCTGAATGATCATTTACAATCTGATTAATAGCATCGGCTGTGTCAAGGCTGATATTGAAGGACTTGACGGAACTGCTGCCATTGTAGCGGAATATAGCACGGAACGGATTCACAGTCATCGTACCATCGGCTGCCCAGAACTTGTTGGAGGCGATGTAGTAGATGCCTTCGTAATCAGCTATGCTCTGAGAGGTGTAAGAACCTTCTGCAGTCCAGCCAAAGGCTGTCGTTATATCCACTTGCGAACCAGTCGTAGTGGCTACTTCCACATTGGTATCTGTGATTGTGATGCCATCACCATTTAGTTTCTGTAAAGCTACTGGGGTGTTGGCCTCTACGCTACTCACTTCACTGAAGGTCATATTTACGTCATCCGATGCTTTCAGGGAATAGAACTGAACATTCTCACCGCTTGTGAGGGCGAAAGGCAGGATGACTGTACCCCAAGCATTGGACATCGAACGAGCATAAGAAACTGTCGTAGCTGTGAACGATTCCCGAACCTCAAGCGGAGCGCCATCGGTAATCTCAAGATTAGCGCACGTGCCACTGACAATAACATTCTTCGTCAAACCGCTGAACTGGTCGGCAGCTGCAGCCCTGATGATTTGGTTATCAGCAGTGGGAGTGACTTTTACGCCCTTAGCAGCAGCGTACTTACTATCAGTAGCGTCGAACCAAAGGGCTGCGGGATTATAATCACGAGCCAAAAGGTCTTCGGCAGAGCGGAGAAGGGTCAAGGTCACGTCGTCAACGATGAGTTGAGCCGGCGTATTATCTGTGCCTGTCTTTTGAAACCCAATCGTCAGGTCAAAAGGCGTAGCGGCCGTGGTCACCTCGAAATCATAAGTAAGCGTCTGTGCGCCCTCTGTGGCTTCGCCAATGGCTGTAGCAGTTTCACCAAGTTTGAACTGCGAGCGGTTAGTCATATTCTCCATATTGCTGTTCCATGAGAGGGAGAGGCGATACTTACCAACTGGCAACATCTTTTCCTTGAGGACTGTGAGCGTAGTAGCTGCGCTGCCCCAGTTCTTGCGAATATAGAGTTTACCAGCATTGTCATTTTGATCTGTCTGGAGCACAGCCCATGTGTCTGCATCAGCATAATTGACTTCCCAACCTGTAACATTCTTAATGGTATTGCTGTTTTCTCCGTTGATGACACTTCCAGCTGCTGCACTGAAATCAAGATTCTCGCCAAGGAAAGCGCTAACACTGAAGTCCGCATCCTGTGCATTAGCGTATGTGCCAAAAGCGGTGTTGAGGGCTGTGATAGCAGCTTGCTCGGTGGCATCGGTATCCATATTAGCATCTGCACCATAACTGCCAACGATGCTGAGAGCGGTTGTTCCTTCCACCATTGCCTTGTAACTCTTGAAGAGGCGGAGGGAAGCGTCTGTAGCATCCATTTGAGCAACAAGGGCATCCTTCAGCGTACCATAGTTCGAAGCTTGGGATACATCATCGAGAGCTGTTGTAACATCATCCACAGCATCGAGCAAGTCTGTCCAAGCCTTAGCGCTCATTGTAGAACGACGATAGTCTGTACCATCAGCAAGGTTATAATCGTTCTCGAAGCGCTCCAGGGCAGCAATCATCAGCACGCGGTTTTCCTTTACCGTTTGTATCTGCTGACGAGCTGTCTGAATGGCGTTAGGCAGGGTGGTTAATGTCACTGTAGTCAGTGCGTCAAAGGTATTAGCCGAATTGGCTGTACTGATAGCAGATGACAAGGCACTTTGTTGTGCTGTTGTCAACAGCGAAGCATCAGCACTGGCCAGCACACCTTCAGCCTCGGAAACGAGAGCATCACGATCTGCCTTCAGAATGGTAAGGTCGGGATCTTTGCTATAGGTTATTGTATAGATTTGAGCCACATGCCAGTTTGAGCCAGCTGCTGTTTTCTTGATACCAAAGGTTAGGTCACCCGACGATGCAAGCTGCACAGAAAGGTTCACAGGCACCTGATCAGCAGCTGTGAGAGTCGTCCTGTGATATACAGGCAACGAAAGGCTGTTGTCACCAGCAAAACCGTACGTGATGTTAGGCTGTCCATCAGTACACCTCTCCGGAAGTCCACGGCCTGGTGTGTAGGATGCGGCAGCATAGAGGGCCACAGTGTAATAACCGGCAGGCATACCACTAATGGTCTGATAGAGAATGTTACCTGTAATACTCTCCCCACCTTCTGCCTGTGTGTAACTCTCAATGAAGTCTGCCATAGATTCATCAGGCTTTGGAACAGACCAAGCAGGTGCAGTTGCAGCAGCATTAAGCCCCGAAGCTGTCTGCCAGTCGGAAGCAGCTGTGGAGGCAAGGAATGTCAGATTGAAGGGGTTTCCGTCTTCTGCTGTAACACTGCTGATGAAGGTCATTGCCGCAGCGCGAATGTTGTCAGTCTGCGTATTGATGGCAGAAGCTGTTGTGGCCGCCTCTACGGCTGTGTTTGCAGACGAGATGGCACTATCAAAAGTACTCTTGGCACTACCACTGTCTGTGTATTTATAAGTACCCGTATCCTCTAAGCCCTGAACATTAGTTCGCATGGTCTTGTATGCAGCATAGGCTGCCTGCAAATCGGTATCATTCCTATAAGAGTCTAATACGGCTGTTAAGGCAACTATTGCATTGGAGTATTCCTTTGCTGTAGAATAGGACTGATTATAAGTGGTTACAGCAGAAGATATTGCAGATTCACAAGCATCGGGTACGACGGCAGAGCTAATGAAACTATTACATTCGCCCACTAATTCGGAAAGTTGAGTCTCATAAGCAGAGAGATCAACGCCTATGCAGTAGAGCTTGAAGTTGTCGAATACAAGCCATTGGTCACTGGTGGAGCATTGCATTCCCATTTGGAGTGATCCATTGGAAACTTCTATCTCATCAGTTGTTACTTTGCCGTATGTACGGTCTTGAATCATTGATAGAACGGTATTTTGGAAATTGTCTCCTGCTGCAGCAGAGGAAGTGACCGTTTTGGTCGTTGAACCGCTTGTACCATAAACTTGGCCAGCTCCTGTCGTACCAGCGATTTGCACTGACACCTTATATTTGCCATTGGGCAGAGTCAAGTTCTGATATATTTTAAAGTTGGAACGATGCCAAATCTCACAACCGCCACCTCTTTCAGAAGTGTTGTTGTTGCCACCACTACCCTCTTCTGTCCAACCTGTGCGGTTTCCTGCGTCGAAGGTTGCATTGGTCACATACCATGGTGTGAGATCAACAGGATTACTGCCGGATGCGTTGTCAAGCAGATTCTGCTTGAACTGCGCACGACTGATAGCATAGATATGGAACTTACCAACGTTTGCACCACTCTTGTTAGCCGCACACTCTGCGCCATTGGTGAAGTTCGCATCATCCCACGGACCAATGTATCCAGACTCTGGATATTTACCATTCTGCAATGTCCATACGCCATCAGCTAATGTAAAGTTCACAGGTGTCCATTCGTTAGGTGTAGTGACATCGTTAGTATCATACTTCCATGCAGCACCCCACTCCGTTTGAAAAGCATATACGGGTTGGTCGAGGTTACGCAAAGCAAAACCACCGCTATAAGACTCAAGCGTCCATGTCAAAGGAATGAAATCTTTGGCTGTAGGTTCTACGGAACTACGATAATACACGCCGAGCGAATACCACTTAGTATCTTGATGCACACCTTTACCAATGCCAAGCATCAAGTCGCGTGTAGCATCTACAAACACGTAATAGTTGTTGGCAATCTCTGAGGAGGTCGGTACGGAGGTTATCTTCGTCCAACCGTCGGCTGCTGTCAGTTTATCTGTATCTGCCCAAGCATTACTACCGAGACAGGTCAGCGCGATGGCTGCGATGATGATTGATTTAAGTTTCATAATCTTCTTGTTTTTGTCTTGTTAGTAATGAAGTTTAGAACTGAGTTTGAATGACTTCCTTCACACCCTCGCCGCGCTTGAAGAGGACAACGAAAGCATTATTGTTTTGGTTGGTGTTGCCATTAGCCGCAACGGTATAATCGTGAACTTTATTGTCGGAGTTGACCGTGCTGGTGTAGGTCTGGTCATCGAAACGATGATAGTGGCCGGAGAAGTGCTGCACCTTACCATCCACCTTGCCGGCGGTCTTCATCATAATAGCTGAAAGAGGATCTTTCTTCAGCGTGTTAGCTGAAGTTGCATCGTTATAAGCAATTCCAGAAGTACTGGAACCATATATGGAAGAATTGGTTGCAGGTATGTAGAGACCTACATCGTTTTGGTCGAGCCACCAACGGTTGCAGTCGCTGCCTGCCAACCAAGGATAGTGCTGCATCCAGACGGAAGCCTCGTCGGTGTGGCTCTCCACAAAGGTATTGAGAGCGGAGATAACACCATCGGGAGCGTAGTAGGTCGCAGAGGTGATAAGACTTGGCGAAGAGTACAGTTTCTGGAACCAATAAGTGTGGGCGCAGTAGAAGCGCACATCCTTGAACTTGAATGTAAAGGGCTTGCTCTGGAAATAACTGCTCTTCGACTCATCAATGAAGTAGCTGATATTCTCATCGAAAACACCGGCATTATTCCAGTATGTATTGTTGGACGTAATGGCAGAGAGGGTCTTGGAGTCGGCACTTGCACCGCTGGTAGTTACGCCCTTATCAGGATTCTCACCCGTCCAGTAGTCTGGACTCAGGTCGTGGTTACCGGCAATGAATATGAACGGTGTGCCTGCATCCTTTGCCAAATCGGCTGTGCATTCAAGGAAATTGGTGTGTGTGCCGCTGCTGCCGTCGTCGCCCTTGTCTTGGTCGATGTCGCCGAGACAGAACACAATGCTTGTCTTAGGTACGATGTTCGTGGCACCTTCTGTTGTAAAGTTTACTTTCTTCGTACCGTCTTTACCCATATTGAGGATGTTGGTCATAATGGTTGCCATATCTGCCTTGCTGGTGCCATCGTGACTACTACCCTGATTGATGTGGCAGTCTGAGAAGAAAACAGCACAGAACCATACATCTTCCACGAAACGGAAACCGTAGGCCTTGTTGTTGTAGGTGAACACTTTGATCTCGTCGTAGTTGATGGTTGTGGTCGTGGGATTGGGAGTCACTTGCGATGCAGTGACGGCAGAACCATCGACCTGCACGGCAGTGATGAGTCCGCTGAGGTCAGTACCTGCTGGCAGGGTAACTGTAGTAAAGCCTTTGCTGTCGGTCTCAGCGACATCGCCGTAGGTCACACCGTTGAGCGTGAACGTCATCTGTGCCCACGCGCCCGAGGCACAGCCCATCCACATCAAGACAGTCGCGAAGACTGTCTTGAGTAGTCTTTTTCTTTTCATTTGATACATTTTTGAAGGGTAAATATTGATTGTTTAATTTTTGTTCTCGCAAACGCGGGCGCAAAGATACATATAAAAAGACAATGCAACACTATTTTTGCACTGTCTTTTCAACAAAACACCGAATTTATTATTTAAAATCAATACAAGAAGCCAAAAAGCCAGAGAGGAATGTTGTTTCCTTCGCCGCGACGGAGCTCGGCACGGGCATAGCAGATGTCAGATTGAGTGCGACGGGGCTGGTCGATGCAGACGCGGAAGCGGCGTCCATCGACAAGGAAGGAAGAGAGGCGGTCGCCAAGGCGGACATCGTGATAGGCCCATAACGCATTCTGGAAGAAAGTCTCATAGACATCAATCGCCTCCATGCGATTGGGGTAGATGGCATACATGAGGCTACTGTTGTGCATCATCACGCGGGCAGGCTTCTTTGGGAAGGCATCGCCGGGACGGTATATGAGATTGATAAGGCGTGCATCGGAAAGGTACTTGATGTAGTTCATTACGGTGGCACGCGAGGTTTCTATGTCGATGGCCAACTGGCTGACATTGGGTGCCGAAGGGCGTTCGATAGCAAGAAGGTAGAAGAGCTTCTTAAGTTTTGATAAATACTTTAACTCAATCTGCTTAATCAACAATATATCAACCTCCAGCATCATGTTCATCGTCTTCAGTAGATTCTCCGAGAAATTGCGATTCTCAAGAAAGAAAGGATAGAAGCCGTGGTGTAGGTAGCTCTGGAAAAAGTTGAGAGGATTTACCTGCTGCAGGATGTCATCGGCAATCTGCTCATGGTGGCTCACAATGTCGTCGAGGGTGTAAGCAGGAAAGTCGCACCCGGTCTTGAGGTTGAGGAACTCACGGAAAGAAAAACCACGCAGGTTGTAGCTCTGCACGAGACCGCCCAGTTCAGGGTTTTCCTCCTTCAGGCGCATCACGCTGGAACCCGTGAAGACGATACGCAGCCCCGGGTTCTCATCATGGCAACGGCGCAGTTCCTTGCTCCAATCCGGTTGTTTGAAGACCTGATCGATAAGCAGTACTTCTCCCCCACCCTGACGGAACTCACTGGCGAAATCAGCCAGACCACGTCCCTGGAAATAGAAGTTGTTCATATTGATGTACAAACACTTGCGTGTACGCACATCGAAGTTTTCCTTGGCGTATTGGAGGAGAAAGGATGTCTTGCCGACGCCGCGCGTTCCTTTGATGCCGATGAGGGGCTGCCGCCAGTCTATCTCATCCATGAGTGCACGGCGCACGGGCAGGTCCGTGTGCTCTACAAGATAAGCATGAGTTCTGAAGAATGCGTCCATGTCACGTTATTTGGGCGGCAAAGGTATGGAAAAGCCTCGAAACTGCAAACTTATAATTAGCAAAACTTGCATTTCGAGACAAAAAAAGTCTTATTTTGACTATTCTAACGTGTCATTTAGCTCGTAATGGTAGCGTCCACCTTCCTGTACGATGCGGAAGCGGCGTGTCTCATGAGGCTGCAATGTCTTGGACAGCTGCAAAGCGACCCAGCCCATGGTCATGCGCAGGTTCAGCTCGATGAAAGGGTGCAAATTGAAAGTTGAAAATTGAGAATTGAGAGTTGAGAGTTGAGAGTTGAGAGTTGAGAGTTGAGGGGGTGGAGAGGGGGTGGAGAGGGGAGTTTGACAAATCATCATATCAATGCCGAGGGGACCAGTGTACCAGGCGGGCAAGAGCCCCGAGTGGAAGGCTTCATTCAGCAAATCAACCAATTGGCTGCGCGTCTCAGCCAACAATGCGGGCGAGATATATGCTGACAGGCGTCGCACCTTTTCCTCCTCCGACGCCACGAGATTCCCGCTATACACGCCACCTTCAGTAGTGGTGAACAGAGAGAGACTCTCATCACGCACCTGACCACCTTCTGACCAGTACTCCACCGCAAAATCCACCACCTTATTATAATATAAAGGCTCTACTTCCACCCCACCCTGACAGCGTAGCGTACGACGAATCCATGGTGACAGTTGAGGGTTGAGGGTTGAGGGTTGAGGGTTGAGAGTTGAAAGCGGAGGATTAACTGTTGAGAGCTTTTTTACACCGCGACCGCTGCTGCTCCAGGGTGCCTTCAACACCGCAGAGCCACCATAGGCTGCGACGGCAGCCGCCACCTCTTCTTCTGTCGTGCACCACGACGAGGTCCCAACTAATAGTCCTTTGTCAAAAGGCTCAGGCCACTTGCGCTGCAGGTGCTCCAGTAAACAAACAGCTGTTTGTCGCGACGAGGCCGTCCGATAAGCCTCCATCTGCTCAACGGAGGGGAGGAGGGACTCGTCAATGCCCCAATCACGCAACTGGCAAACCAACAGCGGACTCCAGCCCCAGGGGAGGATTTGGTAGTTGAGAGTTGAGAGCTGAGAGTTGAGGGCTAGTTTGTTTTGGGCATCTATTACTATGCCGTCGGGATGGAGGATGAAGTCATCGGGCTGCGCCCACAGCAAGGGGAATTCTGCGAGGTCCTGCGCCATCTGACGGGCAGAAGCAGGCGGCGTATAATGTGGATCATCGGCGGCAAGTGCCAAATCGTTCCAAGGGTTGAAGAAGAGAAGGGCCACGAGGGAATAATAAATTATCGGATTAACGGTACAAAGGTAAGGAAAAGTTGGCTATTGACAGTTGACAGTTGAGCGTCGATCGTTGAAAGTTGAGCGTTTTTATTCTTTTTTCTCTTTCCTCTTCTTCTCTTTTTCATTTATTCACTATCTTTGCACCCAAAATGACAGTTTGTACCCCATGAAAAAAGACAATCTGGTCCTACGCGACACTTCGTTTGTTGATTTGATGGCACGTCGCATTTTCAACGTGTTGCTCATAGCGAACCCCTACGATGCCTTCATGCTGGAGGATGACGGGCGCGTGGATGAGAAAATCTTCGACGAGTATGCCAAGCTGGGCCTGCGCTATCCGCCACGCTTCATCCAGGTGGCATCGGAGGAGGAGGCGCTGCGGCAGATGTCAAAGTTCTCATTTGACCTGGTGATTGTGATGCCAGGCACAGACAACAACGACATCTTCGACATCGCCCGCGGCATCAAGAATTCCCATAAGCACATCCCCTGCGTGGTGCTCACGCCCTTCAGCCACGGTATCAGCAAACGCATGGCCGACGAAGACCTCTCAGCCTTCGAGTATGTCTTCTGCTGGCTGGGCAACACGGAGCTGCTGCTTTCCATCATCAAGCTTATCGAAGACAAGATGAATCTGGAGCACGACCTGTCAGCCGGCGTGCAGATGATTATGCTGGTGGAGGACAATGTACGTTTCTATTCCAGCATCCTGCCTAACCTGTACCAGTTTGTGCTGCAACAGAGCCTGGCCTTCGCCACTGAAGCGCTAAACTCGCAGTTGGAGACGCTGCGGATGCGCGGTCGTCCAAAGATTGTGTTGGCACGATCCTATGAAGAGGCATGGGCGCTGTATGAGCATTATTCCGACAACACGCTGGGTGTCATCTCCGACTGCCGCTTCCCCCACAAGGGCGTCCTCGACGAGTTTGCCGGCATCGAACTTTTGAAGAATATCCGCCAGCATGACCCCTACATTCCCCTCATCATGGAATCCTCGGAGCCCGAGAAGTCGAAACTGGTGGAGGGGCAGAAGGTGCGCTTCGTGGATAAGAACTCCAAGAAGATGGCAGTAGATCTGCGCAAGCTCATCAACCACTATTTCGGTTTTGGCGACTTCATCTTCCGCGACCCGCGAACGATGCAGGAGGTGGCGCGGCTGCGCAATCTCAAGGACTTGCAGGACAATATCTTCACGCTACCCAAGGAGTCTCTGCTCTACCACGTTCAGCATAACAATGTCTCGCGTTGGCTGAGCTCACGCGCCCTGTTCCCCATCGCCGACTTTCTGAAACGCATCACATGGGACTCCGTGCAGGATGTGGATCTACACCGACAGATTATCTTCGACGCCATCGTCAGCTATCGTCGCATGAAGAACCAGGGCGTGGTGGCTGTGTTCCAGCGCGAACGCTTCGACCGCTACTCCAACTTCGCGCGCATCGGCGACGGTTCGCTGGGCGGTAAGGGGCGCGGCATCGCCTTCATCGACCATATCATCAAACGCCACGCCGACCTGAACGACTACCCCAACGCCGAGGTGATGATTCCCAAGACGGTGGTGCTTTGCACCGACATCTTCGATGAGTTCATGGACACGAACGAACTCTATCAGATAGCGCTCTCCGATATTCCCGACGAGGATATCCTCACCTACTTCCTGCACGCCCGACTGCCAGCACGCTTAATCGGTGACCTGATGGCGTTCCTTGACGTAGTCGATACGCCCATCGCCATCCGATCGAGTTCATTGCTGGAAGATTCCCACTATCAACCGTTTGCAGGTATCTACTCCACCTATATGATTCCTCATGTGGAGGATAAATACGAACGGCTGCACATGCTATCGGATGCCATTAAAGCCGTGTATGCCAGCGTCTATTACCGTGATTCAAAAGCGTATATGACCGCCACCAGCAATGTCATCGACCAGGAGAAGATGGCCGTCATCCTGCAGGAAGTCGTAGGCGAGCGCCACGGCGACCGTTTCTACCCCACCCTCTCAGGCGTGGCACGCTCTGTCAACTATTATCCTATCGGCGACGAACAGGCACAGGAGGGAACCGTCAACCTCGCGCTCGGATTAGGCAAGTACATCGTGGACGGCGGACAGAGCCTGCGCGTATGCCCCTCGCATCCCCACCAAGTGCTACAGACCTCCGAGATGGAGATTGCGCTGAAGGAGACGCAGACACGCTTCTATGCTCTCGACCTGGCTAACCCACCCGTGACATTCCTGAAAGACGATGGTTTCAACCTGCTGAAGCTACGCGTGAATGCGGCCGAACCTGATGGCACACTTCAGTATATCGCATCCACGTACGACCCCTATGACCAGGTGATTCGCGACGGCATCTACGAAGGTGGCCGCAAGGTAATCACTTTCTGCGGAGTACTGCAACAAGGTGTATTCCCGTTGCCCGAGCTGCTACAGAAGGTCATGTACTATGGTCACGATGAGATGCGGCGCCCCGTAGAGATTGAGCTGGCGGCCAATATTCATGCTGACCGTACGGGTGAGCTCTACTTACTGCAAATCCGACCGATGGTCGATAATAAGATGAATCTGGACGAGGACCTCACCGCCATTCCCGACGAGGCCTGCGTGCTGCGCTCGCACAATGCCATAGGGCACGGCATCATGACAGACATTCAAGACATTGTCTATATTAAGACCGAGGGGTGGAGTGCTTCCCACAACCCAGCTATCGCGGAGGAAATCGACCGCATCAACCGCCGCTATCTGGACCGCGGCGAGAACTATGTCCTCGTAGGGCCCGGACGCTGGGGCAGCAGCGACCCCTGGCTCGGCATCCCCGTGAAATGGCCTGCCATCTCAGCTGCAAAAGTCATCGTGGAAGCCGGGCTGCAGAACTATCGCGTCGATCCCAGCCAAGGCACCCACTTCTTCCAGAACCTCACGTCATTCGGTGTGGGTTACTTCACCATCAACGATTATCTGGGCGATGGCATTTATTGTCAAGAGCGGCTCAACGCGATGCCCGCTACAGAAGAAACCGAGCACGTCAGAGTCGTGCATTTTAATCAGCCATTAACGATAAAAATCGACGGTATGCGCAAAGAAGGTGTCGTTTTGAGACCCTAAGAATAATAAAAATGCTACTTTTTTTATAAATTTATTCAAGAATCTTTTGTGTGGTTAGAAAAAAATAGCTACCTTTGCGCCGTCTAAATTGTAATGAAACAGCAAAAATATTTTTAAAAAACCTCTTTTTATTTAAAAACAACATGAAGATTGGAAAAATTCTTCTCGCAGCAGCCTTGATGGTATCAGGTCTGACTGCCAGCGCTCAGGAGACCGAGCGCGTTGAGTTCAACCCCCATTGGTTCCTCGGAATTCAGGGCGGTGCACAGTACACCCTCGGTGAGGCTGACTTCGGTAAGCTCATCTCTCCGAACGCTCAGATTAACATCGGTTACCAGTTTAACCCTGTGTGGGCTCTCCGTCTGGCCGTTAACGGCTGGCAGAGCAAGGGTGGTTTTGAGACCAACGACACTTACAAGTGGAACTACGTGGCTCCTGGCCTCGATGTGAAGTTTAACATCATCAACGCTATTGCTGGCTACAACCCCAACCGTATCTTCGGTTTGAACATCATCGTGGGTGCTGCTGCTAACATTGGCTTCAACAACGATGAAGCTGCTGATTATGCTAATCGCTACTATCTCCGTAACCTCTGGGATGGCACCAGCGTACTGCCCATAGGCCGTGCAGGTCTGGATCTCGACTTCCGTCTCGCAAAGCGCGTAAGCCTGAACCTCGAGCTGATGGCTAACGGTACGACCGATAAGTACAACAGCAAGCGCGGTATGGACGCTGACAAGAACGAGAAGTCAAACGCTGACTGGTACTTCAACGCCCTCCTGGGTGTGAAGATTGCCCTCGGCAAGACTGAGAAGGTTATCCCCGTGGCTGTTCCCGTGGTCATTGAAGAGCCCGAACCCACTCCCGCTCCCGTTGTTGAGAAGCCGAAACCAAAGCCCGTACCCGTTGTCGTGAAGGCTCCTGAGATGCAGACTGAGATCTTCTACTCCATCCGTGAGACCGTCATTCCCGCTGGCGAACAGGGTAAGGTTAACAACCTCATCAACTTCCTCAAGGCTAACCCCGAGACCAAGGTTGCTATCACAGGTTATGCTGACGTGCAGACTGGTAACCCCCGCATCAACATGATGTACTCCAAGGGTCGTGCTGAGGGCGTTGCTAAGGCTCTCACCGACGCTGGTATCGACGCAGCTCGCATCACCGTTGACGCTAAGGGTGACACCGTTCAGCCCTTCGCTGAGAACGATAAGAACCGCGTATCTATCTGTATCGCTAAGTAATCGATTCCCACATAAAGCAGAAAGCCCCGCCGATTGGCGGGGCTTTTTTGTTGGAGAGGGATTAGCGCTTACGTTTCTTTGCGGCCTTCTTGGCTTCTTTCTCCTTTTGCTTGCGCTCGGCTGTAGACAAAGGACGATGGATAAGGTCGCGAACATGACCGTCAGGTGTCAGTTGCAAGCGCGGCTGCCCTACACTCGGAGCCGAAGGATGAGCGGTGAACTGCAAAGCGCCACTCTCATTGCCACAGCGGTCGATGGCAGTGACAGCAAAGTAATAACCCATGGCAGCCAGACGATTGTAGGCAAAATGCGTAGAAGACAACAAAGTAGCTACAAGATTCCGGGCATTGTTTACATCCACAGGCCACACGCGCGAAGCATAGACATTATAACGCACACCGCCACCCATATTATCAGACGAGGGTTGCCACGTTAGCACGCCATCAGCCGCTTCTGCATGAGTCGGCACAGAAGGAGCGATATTGTCCAGCCACGTGCAGGCAGGCGGCAAAGCAGGAAAAGCGTAGAAGTCATTGCGCAGATATTCATACAGTCCCTTTACGTTATCCGTAAGAAACTTACTACGGAAATAACACTGACCTGCAAGACCTTGGTCACGCAGGTAATGCAGTTGGCGTTCAATGACGCTCAACGGCCAATTCTTCTCATTCGGGTGCATAAAGTAAATACCCAGACCAGGAGCCACGAAGCGTCCGGCGGCCTGCTCCTGCCAATCCGCGGCAAAGGGATAGAAATGTACACCGTCAAAATACATCATCGGAAACAGGATATCATGGATGCCGGCACGCAACCAGCCTTCAGCATCCTGATGCACAGCATCACGGGCATTCCAACCGCGTGAGCTGAAACGCGTAAGGTCAGCATACTTACCCACAGGCGACGAACTCACACGCACCCATGGTTTCACAGCCTTGATATCCTCATAGATGCGACGCACAATGCGGGTGATATTCTCACGGCGCCAGAATGCTTTGCTCACACCCTTGGCAGCATAACGCTTAAAGGTTGCTGCGTCATTGAATGAAGCAGCATTCTCGGGATAACGGATATAGTCAAAATGGAGACCATCGATATCGTAACGGCTGACAATCTCATGACAGATGTGCAGGAGATAGTCGGCTGTTGCGGGCAACCCTGGGTCGAGGTAGTACATATCAGCATGTTTGCGCAACAGCTCAGGATGCTTTTTCACCAGACTACGATTGCCCATCTGTTTAGCGACAGCCTGTTTGAAAGCTGGGATGGTCACCACCCATGCGTGCAGTTCCATGCCGCGTCGATGGGTTTCTTCGATCGCAAAACGAAGAGGATCGTAGCCCGGGTCCAGATCGAAGGAACCCGTAAGGGCCACATCCCACGGCTCAATAGTCGAAGGGTAGATGACGGAGCCACGCACACGTGTCTGCAAAAGCACCGTGTTGATACCCGCAGCCTGCAGCTGATCGAGTAACTGACACAACTCACGCTGCTGCTGGGCGCGCGTCGTTGCACTCGTTGCCTTGGTGCGCGGCCAGTCCAGACCACTGAGGGTTGTGACCCATACAGCACGCAGCTCACGCTTGGGCGCCGTACTCTCAGCTAGCATGAGCGACGGCAGACATAATAATAAATAAAGGAACGCGCGTGCGCGTACGTGTGAGAAAAAGATGTTCATCATAGTTTCATATTTTTGGCACAAAGGTAATGATAAAATACGATTTACGCTTACAAAAGGACAATTATTTCTTACGCCTTGACATTTCGCAAGTATTTTCACACCTTTGTTAAACTTTTTGTCAAATTTATGTGGTAGTTTGTGACGAAATGCTTATCTTTGCACCATCATTCAGAGATAACTCTATTAACCAACAACCAAACAACACAATTATGGACGCAAAGCAAGTCTTAGAAGACCTGAAACGCCGCTTCCCGGGCGAACCTGAGTATCATCAGGCCGTCGAAGAGGTATTGGGCACAATTGAAGAAGAGTACAACAAGCACCCCGAGTTCGATAAGGTGAACCTCATCGAGCGCCTGTGCATCCCCGATCGCGTGTATCAGTTCCGCGTGACATGGACCGACGACAAAGGCAACGTGCAGACAAATATGGGCTACCGCGTGCAGCACAACAACGCCATTGGCCCGTACAAAGGTGGTATCCGTTTCCACAAGAGCGTGAACCTCGGTATCCTGAAGTTCCTCGCTTTCGAACAGACCTTCAAGAACTCCCTGACCACACTGCCCATGGGTGGTGGCAAGGGCGGTTCCGACTTCAGCCCCCGTGGCAAGAGCAATGCTGAGGTGATGCGTTTCTGCCAGGCATTCATGCTGGAGCTCACCCGTCACATCGGTCCCGATGTGGACGTTCCCGCTGGTGACATCGGTGTCGGTGGCCGCGAGGTAGGTTACATGTTCGGTATGTACAAGAAGCTCACCCGCGAGTTCAGTGGTGTGCTGACCGGTAAAGGCCTGGAGTTCGGTGGTTCACTGATTCGTCCCGAGGCAACCGGTTACGGTAATGTCTATTTCCTCCGCGCCATGCTGCGTACAAAGGGTGAGAGCATCGAAGGCAAGAAGGTGCTCATCTCCGGTGCCGGCAACGTGGCTCAGTACTGCGCTGAGAAGATCCTGCAGCTCGGTGGTAAGGTGATGACCATGTCCGACAGCGATGGTTATATCTACGATCCCGATGGCATCGACCGCGCTAAACTCGACTACATCATGGAGCTGAAGAACGTCTATCGTGGCCGTATCCGCGAGTATGTGGAGCAGTACCCCAATGCCAAGTATGTGGGTGATGGTGCAAAGCCTTGGTTTGAGAAAGCTGACATTGCTTGCCCCTGCGCTACGCAGAACGAGCTCAACGAAGAGGCTGCAAAGGCTCTGGTTGCCAACGGTTGCATCGCTGTGGCCGAGGGTGCTAATATGCCTTCTACTCCAGGTGCCATCAAGGTGTTCCAGGATGCTAAGATTCTCTATTCACCGGGTAAGGCCAGCAACGCTGGTGGCGTGAGCGTCAGCGGTCTGGAAATGTCCCAGAACTCCGAGCGCCTGAGCTGGTCCTCTGAGGAGGTTGATGCCAAGCTGCTCTGGATCATGGAGAACATTCATGAGAACTGCGTGAAGTACGGCACCGAGCCCGACGGCTATGTCAACTATGTGAAGGGCGCTAATGTCGCCGGCTTCATGAAGGTTGCCAAGGCCATGATGGCCCAAGGTCTCGTATAACATCTTCCTCGTAACAGAAAGATAATCAAACAAAAAGCACGACTTCTATGATTGGCTGCGTGACGGTTCTACCTTCACGCAGCCATTTCCCGTCCAAAACAAAAATGAAACGCATCGCTATTCAAGGCATCGAAGGCAGCTTCCATGATATCGCCGCCCATCAATATTTCGACAACGAAGAGATAGAGCTCATCTGCTGTTCCTCCTTCGAGCAACTGTTTCAGGCCCTCAAGCAAGACCCAACAGTGATTGGCATGGCAGCTATTGAGAACACCATTGCTGGTTCGTTACTGCATAACTATGAATTGCTTCGCGACTCCGGTGCTTCCATCGTAGGTGAGCACAAGCTCCGCATCAAGCACTCTTTCCTGTGCCTGCCCGAGGACGACTGGGCTGATATTCAAGAGGTTCACTCCCACCCCGTGGCCCTCATGCAATGCCGCGACTTCCTCAGCAACCACGAGGATTATAAGATTGTGGAAGCTACCGACACCGCTGGTGCCGCACGCGCCATCGCTGAAGGAAAACACCGCGGTCATGCCGCCATCGGTTCCAAGGCTTTAGGCGAGATGTATGGTTTGAAGGTGCTGGAAGAAGGCATCGAGACAAACAAGCACAACTTCACACGCTTCCTGGTCTTCTCGGCCCCCGCACGCGCCAACCTCCTGCGCAACATCATGGAAACGGACAAGGCCAGTATTGTCTTCTCTCTACCTCATGAAGAAGGTTCCCTCTCACAGATCCTCTCCATCCTCTCCTTCTACAGACAGAACCTCACCAAGATTCAATCCCTCCCCATCATCGGGCGCGAATGGGAGTATCTTTTCTACGTTGATATTCAGTTCTCTGACTACACGCGCTACTCACAGGCTATTGATGCCATCCGTCCCCTCACCTCCGACCTTAAGATCCTTGGTGAATACCGTCATGGACGCGAAAGCATCTAAAAAAATATATCATCGATGAAACATCTTAGATTCATTCTGTTTTCACTTTTGGCACTGCTGAGCAGCACTACGCTGAAAGCGGCCACTACCATCACAGAGAATACCAAGGCCTACACGCTGAAGACGCAGCGCGGCACAATCGGTACACAAGGAGGTTACCTTACTTGCACCGTCACGTCGGGTTTCACTAACCAAGGTAAATTTGCCTTCATCAGCTATGAGGACAACACCTACCTCTACAGCGTCAACGACAAGAAGTTCACCTGCCATGAAGCTACAGCCTATGACTCGCGCAACGGCGGTTGGCACAATGTACTGATGTCCAACAACCCCATTGAGTCTATCACAGTTACCAAGGCAAATGTTTACGCCGACTACCCATACTCCATCACATCCGAAGGAAGGACTTTCAACACCTACGTCAATACGCAAAAAGGCATCTGCCTCAGCGGTTGGACGACAAAAGATGTCGGCAACCAGTTTGCTGTTTCCGATCCCGTGGACTTCGACCCAACGGAGGCTTTGGCCACCCTCGATGCCTTCTTCCATAGTGGCATCGAAGTGACCTACCGTGTCAAGGATGTAGATGGCAAGCTGCTCGAAGAACAGAAACTTAGCGGCCTAGAAGGCGAGACTATCAAAAGCGTTCCCACGACCTTTATCAAGCACGCATTCACGCTCTATTCCATCAGCAACCCCATTACCGTGGAGAAAGATAAGGAGAACGTAGTGGAGGTGGAAGCCGTCTTCCAGATGCCCTTCTCCACATCGCCCGATATCGCCGAGGCCCACTGGTACAACCTGGCGCTGCGCAATGGCGAGGACTTCTGCAATGCCAACGAAGGCTATCGCTGCAATGACAATCCGTCCGTCGAAGACCTGAAGAGCAACGCCTACCAATGGGCGTTCCAGGGCGACCCCTACGACGGCATCGTGGTCTATAACCGCTCCGATGTCAGCAAGACACTGCGCAAGAACGGTGAGCTCGTGCAACTCGGCAACGGCACCTACAAGTGGACACTTGTGGAAAACGCCAACGGCTTCCTGCTTGCAGCCCCCGAAGATGGGCGTTTCATCAATGTCTATCACAGTTCCGACAAACACCTGAGCTTCTGGAACAATGCCACTGACATCAACAGCATCTTCACCATCAACGAAGTGGGTATCATCACCAGCGTGAAGCTGGAATCTTCTGCCAAGGCGCGTCTGCAGCTCTATCCCGCCTCCGCCGAACAGGCCAAGGGTCGCGCCATACTCGTCATCCCCGGCGGTGGTTATGCCTATGTCGCTGGCAGCACCGAGGGTTCCGACTGGGTGCCGATGCTCAACGAGCTGGGCTACACCGTGGGCGTGCTGACCTACACCACCCCTCCCACCTCACCTGACGGCCCACTCAAGGACGGCAAGGCAGCTATGAAATATTTGCGTGACAATGCTGAAACCCTTGGTCTCGACCCTGCACAGATTGGTGTCATGGGCTTCAGTGCCGGCGGTCATCTGGCCAGCACCCTCGCCACACACACCACAGGCGACGAGCGTCCTGCCTTCCAGGTGCTCTTCTACCCCGTCATCACGATGGACGCCAGCTACACCCATCAGGATTCCCGCGACAACCTGCTGGGCACCAATCCCACACAAACGCTGGTGGATCTCTACAGCAACGAGAAGCAGGTGACATCCGAGACACCACGTGCCTACCTCTGCTGGGGCACTGCTGACCGCACCGTGCCGCAGGCCAACAGCCTCAACTACATCGCTGCCCTTGAGGCAAAAGGCATCCCCGTGCACACGCTGCCGCTGAACGTGGCGAACCATGGCTACGGCTTCAAGACCGACTTCGCCTACCACACACAGATCGTCAGCGACCTCACGGAATGGCTCACCAGCATCGAGCCCTTTCTGACAGGCATCAGCGTCCCCAAGGCTGCCGGTTCTACAGCTCAACCAACCGCCTACTACAACATCGTGGGCCAACGCATAGAGCGTCCACACCACGGTGTCTTCATCACCGAAGGTCATAAGTACGTGGTGCAATAAACCAACAAAATGCAGGAATAAGCGCAGAAAAAGCGTAAAAAAGTTGGCAGTTTCGCAGGAAATGCGTTACTTTGCAGCCAGAAAATAACAAAACATTGTCATGAAGCTCATCAATGTATACGTCTATTCCTATTATTACTTTACCCAGACAAGGTGAAGCGGGAAGACGCGTGCAGAAGTGAAGACATTACTACATGTTCAACTACTAAACAAACAGATAACGAATCCCGCTTCCCACAAGGAGCGGGATTTCATTTTTGATTATGGAATACAACACATCCACACAATTCCGCCCGGCCGACCGCCTCGCCAGCGTTCAGGAGTACTACTTCTCACGCAAGCTCAAGGAGGTGGCCCGTCTGAACGCCGAAGGCAAGAACATCATCTCATTGGCCATCGGTAGCCCAGATATGCCTCCCTCGGAGCACACCATCGACGTGCTCTGCCAAGAGGCTCGCAAGGCCAATACCCACGGCTACCAGCCCACCATCGGCATCCCCGAGCTGCGGAAGGCCATGGCCGACTTCTACAAGCGTTGGTACGGCGTAGAACTCGATCCCGCCTCTGAGGTGCAGCCGCTCATCGGCTCCAAGGAGGGCATCCTGCACGCCACGCTGGCCTTCGTGAACCCGGGCGACAAGGTGCTCGTGCCCAACCCTGGCTATCCCACCTACACCTCGCTCTCCAAACTTCTGGGCGCTGAGGTCGTGAACTACGACCTTACGGAAGAGGGCGGTTGGCAACCCGACTTTGAGCAGTTGGAGGCCATGGACCTCAGCCGCGTGAAGCTGATGTGGACCAACTATCCCCACATGCCGACCGGCGCGCGTGCCCGTCGCGAGACCTATGAGCGCCTCGTTGCTTTCGCCAAGAAACACGGCATCGTCATCGTCAACGACAATCCGTATAGCTTTATAAGACCAGACTCACCCCCTAACCCCCTCTCTTTCAAAGAGGGGGAATTGGCTGCGCCAAAAGAAGAATGCTCTGATTCAGAGGTAACCATCCCCTCTTTGAAAGAGAGGGGTACGCCCGAAAGGGCGGGGGGTGAGTCTGGGCTTCTCTCCATCCTCCAAATCCCCGGCGCTAAGGACTGCTGCATCGAGTTCAACTCGCTGTCCAAGAGCCATAATATGCCGGGCTGGCGTGTGGCTATGCTCTGCTCGAACGCACAGTTCATCCAGTGGATTCTGAAGGTGAAGACGAATGTTGAGAACGGCACCTTCCGTGCCATCCAGCTCGCCGCCGCCGATGCCCTCACAAACAACACCGACGAGTGGCACCACGAGGCCAATGTCCGCACCTACGGCAGCCGCCGTGCTATCGCCGAGGAGATCATGACGGCACTGGGATGTACCTTCGACCCCGACCAGACGGGAATGTTCCTCTGGGGCCGCATCCCTGACAGCTACGAGAATGTCGAGGACCTCACGGAGCGTGTGCTGCACGAAGCCCGCGTCTTCATCACCCCCGGTTTCATCTTCGGCTCCAACGGCAACCGCTACGTCCGCATCTCGCTGTGCGCCAAGGACGAGCAGATGCGCGAGGCGCTGGCTCGCATTCGCGAGCAGTTTAAAGTTTAAGGTTTAAAGTTTCATGTAAACACCTTAGACGATTATAATCGACAAACAGCAAAACAATCCTCATTAAACTTTAAACTATAAACTATAACCCATATATATGGACTTAGAAATTTCTCCCCTTGCCCTTCAAGGCATCGAACAGAAACGGCCGCTGGTGATTGCGGGACCGTGCTCGGCAGAGACCGAGGAACAAGTAATGGACACAGCACGACAGTTGGCTCATGACGGCGTGAAGATCTTCCGCGCTGGTGTATGGAAACCGCGCACGAAGCCCGGCGGCTTCGAGGGCGTCGGCGTGGAGGCGCTGCCCTGGATGCAGCGCGTGAAAGCCGAGACAGGGATGCTCACAGCCACCGAGGTGGCAACGCCCGAGCATGTGGAGGCCGCGCTGAAAGCTGGTATCGACATCCTGTGGATTGGCGCCCGCACAACGGCCAACCCCTTCTCCGTACAGGCCATTGCCGATGCACTGAAAGGAGTGGATGTGCCTGTCCTCATCAAGAACCCCGTGAATCCCGACATCGAGTTATGGACGGGTGCCCTTCTGCGCATCAACAGCGCGGGTATCAAGCGCATCGGTGCCATTCACCGCGGCTTCTCCAGCGTCGATAGCAAGCTCTACCGCAACCCCCCGATGTGGCACCTGCCCATCGAGCTGAAGCGCCGCTTCCCCACCCTGCCCATCATCTGCGACCCCAGCCACATGGGTGGTCGTCGCGACCTGATAGCGCCGTTGGCACAGCAGGCTATGGACCTGGGCTTCGAAGGCCTGATGATTGAAGCACACTGCAACCCCGACTGCGCGTGGAGCGATGCCAATCAGCAGGTGCTGCCCGAGGTGCTGGACTTCATCCTCGACCGCCTCGTCATCCGCGACAGCGTGGAAGCCACCGAGAGCATCAGCCAACTGCGTAAGCAGATCGACGAACTCGACAACCAACTCATGGATCTCCTCACCAGACGTATGCGCGTGAGCCGTGAGATAGCCGAGTACAAGAAGATCCACAACATGACCGTTGTCCAGACCACCCGCTACAGCGAGATTCTCGACAAGCGTGGTGCCCAGGGTGCCCTCTGCGGCATGAATCCCGAATTCATCCGAACGGTCTATGAGGCTATCCACAGCGAGAGCGTGCGACAGCAGATAGAGATAATAAATAAATAGAAAGACCCACCCCGCCCTGTAGGGCACCTCTCCCGTCAGGGAGGGGCCTGCGGAGAGTCAATAAAAATACAAACCTTTGAAAATGACCCTATAGCTCCCTTCGCGCTAGCTACTCCCCTCCCTGACGGGAGGGGTTGGGGGTGGGTCTTCTTATTATGCGAATCCTAATCCTCGGCGCCGGCAAGATGGGCTCGTTCTTTACGGACCTGCTCTCGTTCGACCACGAAATAGCGGTCTATGATAACGACCCGCAGCGCCTGCGCTTCCTCTACAACACCCAGCGCTTCACCTCCTTGGACGAGGTGGATGCCTTCAATCCCGAATTCGTCATCAACGCCGTGTCACTGAAATACACGCTGCAGGTCTTTGACGAGCTGCTGCCGCACATCGGCAAGGACTGCGTGCTCAGCGACATCAGCAGCGTTAAGACCGGCTTCCGCGAGTACTACGAGAGCACAGGCCACCGCTACGTCTCGTCGCACCCCATGTTCGGCCCCACCTTCGCCAACCTCGGCCAGCTCTCCAGCGAGAACGCCATCCTCATCAACGAGGGCGACTACATGGGCCGCATCTTCTTCCGCGACCTCTACACGCGCCTCGGCCTCAACCTGAAGGAGATCTCCTTCGCCGAGCACGACGAGACGATGGCCTACTCCCTCTCCATCCCCTTCGTCTCCACCTTCGTCTTCTCCGCTGTCATGAAGCACCAGGACACCCCGGGTACCACCTTCAAGCGTCACATGACCATCGCCCGCGGCGTGCTCTCCGAGGACGACACGCTCCTGCGCGAAATCCTCTTCAACCCCCACACCAAGCCGAAGGTAGAGAGCATCCGCACAGAACTAAAGGAACTCATCAAAATCATTGACGACCGCGATGAGGAAGCCATGACCGCCTACCTCACCAAGATTCGCGCCAATATCGCAAGCTAAATAGCATGAAGGGACTCAACCATTGAGTCCCTTCATGCTTAATGAGATTCTGTTGCGCCGCCGATCCACTTCTGTGACGCGGACGCGAACATGCTGCCACCGGTGGAACTCGTCAGAGGACCACGGTCCTATCGACTTAAGACCACGGTCCTACGGCCTTAAGACCGCGGTCTTATCGCGTTTCTCACGCGTGAGAAAAATGAATCCCATGTATGGGACACGCCAACACACTGCACTGAATCGCCCGATTCACTGCATTGAATTCGCGTTTTTAATGCATTGTATTTTTGCACCCCCTGCATTGCATTCAGAAAACATCTTTTAACAAATATATAGCGCACACCGCATTTTTGTGCGGTGTGCGCATGAAAAATGTAAAAAAATGTTTTTAGAAGAGGAACAAGCCGAGGTGGGTGTTGCTGCGTTTTTGTGCGAGCTCACTCTCCATACGTTCTATGGCGACACGGAAGAAGAAGGAGATGAGGTATTCGTCGCATGACCAAGAAAAATGCACAAATTGTGCGTCTGGCTTCCACATTTCTTCTGCACACCACTGCCGCCAATGCCCTCGTGATGGAGCATTGGCGGCAGGTTCAAATTCCGAGAGGGGGAGGGTTCGTAGGGTTTTCCGCAAAACTTTTTTTGCGTGGAGGATTACTTCACAAGCACCTTGCAGGTGCTGCCGTCTGAAGAGCGGATAATGTTTAAACCACGCTGAAGTTGCGCTAAAGATTGGCCGTTGACGTTGTACACTTGTTTTACCTTGTCCTTATTAAATGGGACGAGATGAATACTTGTAGCAGTTTGTACAACTGCTTTCGCAGGTTTATTCTTTATAACAACGCCCTCTGGAACATACATCACTAATTCTTCTACTTCAGAACTGGTATTAGAATCAAACCAAGCAACATCTGTCTCACTTCCGTCCCCTTCATACCATATCTGACTTAGGTTCCTACATTCGGTAAACAAGTCCTTTGACAGATACTTCACATGAGGGCCAACTGTCATATTGAAGCACCATTGGAATGTGCCGTATTGATTTCCATAGCTTTTGAAACTAGCATCATTCTCCCCATATTCTGCTGGCAGGATATACAAATTGCTGGCATCCCTTAACAACCCATTGCCCATCAACACACGACTTAATGTAGAATAAACTGCTGATTGTCGATTTTCCATGAAGTCATCTCCAAAGACGATAGAGAGCATATTGCCTCCTGCGATGATATAGTTCCCATTGGGGTCTTTACCATCAAACCGCGCATTTCCACTATTAGAAGTGTACATGGCTTCTGTCGTAGTCCGAATACACCCCCACCAGTCAGCACCCCAATATGTATTCTTCTCGTCATTGATGCCTTTGAAATAGACCTTTGTATTAGCTGGAATCTTTGTAAATGTTGAGAATTTGTCTGCAGAAGTGAGCACAGCCTCATTCCATGTGACCTTATCAAAAGAATACTCTAATTGACAATAGCTGTTATTGAAGTTAATATAGAAATCGCCTATACCCTTAAGCCAAAGATATTCATCTTGCGTCTGGGCATATACCACAGAGGACAAAAGTATTGATAATATGATTGACAACAACTTATTCATATATCTTCTTCCATGCAGCTGTTTACATTCTAATCGCTGCAAAAGTAGGAATGTTTCTTGAATAAGCCAAAAGAATCAGGGATTTATTGCGAATTTGATGGACATTCTTACTTGAGGAGTTTGACGGTGCGTTGGTGGCCGGCGAAGGTCCAGGTGATAAGGTAGAGGCCACGAGGCAGAGCCGCGAGAGAGGTGCCTGCGGAGGCGCGGAAGGTCTGGACGAGGCGGCCGGAGCGGTCATAGACGCGCACGAGGAAGGTGAGGGCGGCGAGGTCGTCGGAGCCGAAATGCAGGCGGCCGCTCTGCGGGTCGTAGGCCAGCGCATAGTCCATATCGGAAAGGTCGCTGATGCCCACGTCGGGGTCGTCGGGCCCATCGGGCTCTACTCTACCGACGGCTTCGAGGCGCCACTTGCGGTTGTTCGATGAGGCGTTGCGCGCATCGTTGGTGTAGCTGAGGATGGGCGTCCCGGGCGCTGCGTTGCCGCCACTGAGGTTGGCGCCATGCTGGCTGAAGCGGTTGATGAGGTTGTAGCTGTCGCCGCTCTGTGCCACGATGTCCCACTGCTGGCGCGCATCCAGCGAGTCACCCTCCACGACATTGAGATGTGCGCCCGTGAGGGTGGTCGCCGTGGGATTGCCCTCGGTGGGATCGTTAAGGGCATAGCCGGTCACACGGTTGACGATATAGCGGTAGCCGTTTTGCAGGGGGATGATTCGCCACTGCTGGCTCTCGGCGTACTCGTCGCGCGGCTGTCCCCAAATCTCCCCGCTCTTCTCATCGACATCGACGAAGGTGCCAGTGCCGAGGTTGCTGATGGTATAGTAGCTGAGGCTGTCGGCGGGGAAATCGGGCTCGATGGTTTCGGGTTCCTCGGGGTCGTCGGGATCTTCAGGGTCATCGGGCGGCTCCGGCAAGAGGGCTGCGAAGGCGGTCTTGAGGTAAGGCAGGTGGCGCTTGAGGTAGTTGCGCAGGTCGGTGATGTACTGGTCGTAGGTACTATAAAGCACGCGCTCGCGCAGGGTGCGCGTGCTGATGCCCCATCGCTGGTAGTTGAGCTGCTGGGAGGCATCAATGAGCTGTGTGAGACTGTCAATCTTATGGTTCAGGAACTCCTCCATACCGCCGTCGAGCATCTCCGTGTAGCGGCGATAGACGAGACGCGCAAACCAGGGGTCCTCCCACATGCGGAGTATCCATGCGCGGAGCATCCCATAGCCGTAGGTCTTCATCAGCTGCAGCGACGTGTCGTTGGTGCCTCCGCGGTCGCGGTTATCGTTGTTGTAGGCGATGTCATAGTCCCAGAGCGGTCCCCAGTAGAGGTGGTCGTCCTGCGGCTTTTTGTAGAAATAGGTGGAGAAGAAGCCGTCGATGTTCGCGGTCATCTCCGTGCAGAGGTACCAGTTGGCGAGCGTCGTGGAATCGACATACTGTCGGTAGCCCTTCTCCTCGTCGGCGAAGTCCTCACCCAAGAGTGTCGTCTCGAAGTGCTGAATGAAGTCACGGATGTAGTCGGCCTGCACGGGGGCCAGCTCTTCGGCATCGGGATAGTGAATGCGGATGGGTATTTCGCGCGTGGTATAGAAGCCATCGGGCGTCAGGTAGCGCTGCCCATCAGCATCCCAATAGGTGGAGGTATGGAAATCCTTGAAACCATCGGACTCCAAGAGGTAGCCGCCTGTAATGTCGCTGGTCTCGTCGAGGGGATAGTCCTGCTCGGGGACCTTGACGCGATGTGCGCGCACCTCCACCTGGTCGGAGATCTGGTAGTTGCCCACATACTGGTCGTTGAGCGTGAGGTCCACAAACTTGGCCGCAGGGTTGAAGGGCAGGCCCACCTGCTCGCCCATGAGGCTGGTGAGGGCGTTGCGGAGGAGTGTCTTATCGCCGTGGTTGGCCATCAGTGTCCATTTCTTGGCCTTGGCATAACCCGTGCCGAGCAGCTTCACCTTCTCGTGGAACTTCAGTTTGTAGGGTTTCTTGGCAAGGCCCCATGTGGAGTTGCCGCGACCGCGTATCTGCAGGGAGTCGAAGAACTGAATGATATCCTCCTCACTGACATACCACATGCGGGCATAGACGTAGGTGGTCTTGCTGGTGATGGATTTGCCGGTGAAGGTGTCGATATAGATGTGCGGGAGGTTCGTGAGGCGCTGCACCGGCTTGGCCCAAGGGTCGAAGGGCTCCTCGGGCTCCTGTGCCGCCGCAGCCAGCGGCCACACAAGGCACGCCAGCAGGCAGCAGAGACATCTGTGCAGCACGCTGTTCACGATTAGCTACCGGGTTTGGTGTTCACAAACTGTACGCGATAGGGCCACTGCTCGTTGTTCTGCGCCCAGTCCGAGGAAGCCTTGCCGCTGGTCCAGGGATGCGGCCAGTGCTCCGTGGGCGCGCCCATGACGACAAAGAACAGGCGCGTGCAGTTGGCTGGGATGGTCAGCTCGGCGGTGCCTTCACGGTCTGCCTTCACCTCGCCATAGGTGCGGGTGCCGTTGGACTGCAGGGCCACGAAGGCATAGCGCCAGCCGGCACGCTCGGGATAGACATAGTGATAGCCCTCGGCATCCGTGAGACCCGTGAACTGAGCCTTCACGACGGTGCCCGCAGCAGGTCGCGTCATATTGATGATGGCATAGCCATAGTTCTGGATACAATGATCGACATCGGCCTGATAGATGGCCTGTGAGGCATTGATGGTCTTCAGGAAGGTCTTGTGCTGTCCGATGCGGTGCTTGGCACGGTCGCGCACGCCATCGATGTCCCATGTCGCCATGCGCATATAACCCTCCATGAGCTCGTCGTTGAACTGCTCCTGCGTGAGGTTGGTCAGGTTCTTATAGACTTCGACGGGATCCTGGTAGGGCTGCGATGCACGCCACATCTTGCCGATGAAGTCGCGCCCGTATTTCATGCACCACCAGTCCTGAATGTAGCAGCAGGCGTAGCGCCAATCTTCGTGCAGCAGGTTCAGGTGGTGTTTATCGAGATGCTGTTCAAAGTACTCGCCGTCAGTGAACTGACGGTCAGGAAAGATCTGATAGGCCTGCCAGTCGGCACAGCTCTCCCACCAGCCGTTGTCGTTGCCGCCGCCCCAGCCCCATCGCCAGCCGCGGTCGGTGTGCCAGTACCCTGTGCCAAGGTCAGCGGAGACGAGGTACTGGAAGGTGTGTCCTACTTCGTGCGCCACGGTGTGACCGCCGCGTGCGGTGGCAGCCCAGGGATTGAAATGTCCCAAGCCGGTCATATCGCCATTGGTACCCATGTCACCCGAGGCATCAGCACGCCATTCACTCTGATAGGGAATGTAGAGCTGAATCTTATACTTGTCGGTGGTTGACTCGCCCGGCACGATGAATCCCAGTTCCTCGACATAGACCTTCCAGCAGCGTTCGCAGATGTCGAGGACGTCGTAGGCGTTGGCAATCTCGCCGCGGTCGGGGTGCTTAATTTTTGTGGGGTCAGAACCATAGCGCACATCCCAGAAGACGGCGAAGTGGTCGCTTTCCACGCTGTGTGCGAAGTTATAACCACTGGTGGCAGCTTCGTTCGTGTAGTCGGTACCGGAATAGGTGTTGGTTTTCAGCAGGTAGCGCTCGGTCTCGGCGAACACCATCTCAGCCTGGTCTACGGGCGAGAAAGTGTTCACGCTTCTGCCGGCATAAGTGTCCTTAACGCTGTTGTGGAAGCGGAGCGAAGTAGGTTGCACCTCGATGTAATCGACATCCTCCAGCGATACGGACTGCGATGCCTTGAAGCGGTCGTAGAAACGCGACCAGACCTTTATCTGTGCACTCATGGATGCTGTCATGCAGCAAGCCACGAGCCAAAGTGTCATTCTCTTGATATTCATAATGCGTACCTCCAGCTTCATTTGATAATCACTTTACGTCCTTGAATCACATATATGCCCGGCTTCAGGCGGCTGCGGTCGGCGGGCATTGAACCTATGCGGCGCCCGCCGAGGTCGTAGATGCCATCGTCAGCTGTCGCATCATGAGGCTCCGGGAGCTGCAGGTCGGCAATGGCTGTGGGGTTCAGCGACTCGCCATCGACATAGAAGGTAAGGGGCTTCTCCCCTGGGTTGATATCCTCGACCCACGAGGTAAAGGCCTTCACCTCAGCGGGCTCTTCGTTCTGCACCATCACGCCCTCGTCGTTGAGCATATAGGTGCCCGCGGCAATCCACTTCGTGTCCTCCAGCTTCATATAAGTACCGCGGATGCGCACCTGATGCTGCAGGTCATTAGAATAGAAGTTCAGCGCCCGCACAACGGAATTCTTAGCCAGCGATATATTAGGGATCAGATAGATGGGCCCATAAAGACGTAGGGTACCTGGCACAAAGTTGACGAGCATACGGTCACTGGCCACATCGGGCTCGCGCGTGGGAGACACCAGATAATGGTAGTTTGCTTTCATGACGACATCGTTCAACTTCAGATCGCTCATGTCGATGGTCTCCAGCTCCACCACCGTGGCATCCTCCTCGTTGAGTCCGCGGGGATTGGCTACCTGCGTTCCATCGCCAAAGGCATCAAGGATCTGTCCTTTGGTCAGCGCCACAGGCAGCACCAGCGAGTTCCACTGCCCAATGACCATAGAACGACGGAGACCCAACAGGCCGTTATCGATAACGAGTAAGCGGTTGAAGGTGGTGCTGTCCTCATCCATGAACACGCGTGCGAGACTGCGGTAGCGGATGCTCTGTATATCGCTGATGGCAAAGACATCACCGCAGATCTCTACATTGCCATCGGAGAGATTCAGGCGCTGGTAGTCATTGCTGGTGACCAAATAGTAATACGTGGCACCCTTGGTGGTCGTCACCACCAGGTTCTTGGCGTTGAGCATCGCCGATTGTCGCGTCACCTCCGCTCTGACTGGCGCAAGCCAAGACAGGCTGAGGAGCAGCGAAAGAGAAAATGTGATCAAATGACGCATAACAAATGATTTATGAATTTTTCAGTGAACGTTCTGCCACCCACTGGTCTAAGGCGGCACGGTAGTTGTCGCCAACGGGCAGCTCGGTGCCATCATCGAGGATGACCACACTCTTGCCCACCTCGGCAACGTGTTGGAGATTGATGATATGTGAGCGGTGAATCCGCAGGAAGAGACGGCTGGGCAGCATCTCCTCGATGCGCTTCATGGACATCAGCGGCATCACTGCGCGCGTCTGTCCGGCCACATACAGCTTCAAGTACTCGCCCATGGCCTGGACACGAATGATCTCGCACAGCTGAACAGCTACGTTGCGATGGTCGGCACGCACGAAGATGGTGGATTGCTCCATGCGCTGGCGCAGGCGCTCCACCGCGCGCGTAAAGTCAGTGAAGCTGAACGGCTTCAACAGATAATCTACGGCATCGACCTTGAAACCCTCCACGGCATACTCTGAATAGGCTGTGGTGAAGATGATCAGAGGTCGGCGCTGTATGACATCGTTGTCGGTGAGCTGCCGCACGAAGTCCATTCCATTGAGGTCTGGCATATTGATGTCACAGAAGATGGCATCCACAGGCTCGCGTGACAAGACCTCACGTGCCTCCAGCGCACTGCGGCACTCAGCCACAAGCTGCAACTCGGGCATCTTGTTGATGTAAGTAACGATCTGGCGCAAGGCCAGCGGTTCATCGTCTATGGCTATGACTCGAAGCATGTATGAAATTGAGTATTGAACTTCTTGAACTCTTGAACCCTTGAACTCTTAAACTCTTTGAACTCTTAAACTTTTTGAACTCTTTGAACTCTTGAACCTTTTAAACCCTTTAAACCCTTTAAACCCTTGAACCCTTTAAACCCTTTAAACCCTTGAACTAAATCGGAATAGAAAGAGACACTATATAGGTGTCAGGGTTCTCCCGAATATCCAGTGTGTGGCTGTCGGGGTACAGCAGATTCAGGCGCTGCCGCACATTACGCAGTCCTACCCCACCCTCGCCCTTTGTTGGGCTCTGTGCAGGACGGCTGTTGTGGCACTCGAATAACAGGCACCCGTCCCCGATGCTGAAACGGACATGCACGAAGGAAGCCTTTCGATAGCTGACACCGTGCTTGAAGGCGTTCTCCACGAAGGTGGCGAACAGCAACGGCGGAACTTGTACCGAGGGTACGGGGCCTGGAATCTCGAAGCGGATATCGACCTGTTCGGTGTAGCGGATGCGCATCAGCGCGATATAATGCCCCAGAAAGTCCAGCTCGCGCGAGAGCGGCACCATCTGCTTATCCCCTTCATAGAGCGTATAACGCAACAGCCGCGAGAGCTCCACAATGGTGTTCTGTGCCCCCTCGGGGTCGATGTCGATGAGGGCGTGGATGTTGTTGAGCGTGTTCATCAGGAAGTGGGGATTCACCTGATAGCGCAGGTAGGTGAGCTGCTGCTCCAGCCGCTCCTGCTCCAACTCCTTCACGCGACGCGACGCTTCCCGTTGGCGGAAATAGAATTTCAAACCAAGGTTCATGCCCAGCATCAGCAACAGGATGATGACTGCAACGATGTCATGCTGGCCCACCAGGACCGGCGGACGGAATTCCTCGTGTTCCATACGCGATGGCATCTGCCACTCCACACGCTCTACGGCAGGAGGACCCTCGCTTGGACCGGGGGGCAGCGGCGGACGATGGGAACACTCATACAATGTGAACAGCACCACGACGACGGTCACCGTGCTGAAATACAACCACCGTTTCTGACGGCGTACCAACAGCGGCGCCAGCAGCCAGTTATGAACCAAGAATATCACGAAGAACTGCAGCACCTTCCGCCATGCGAAAATGACGGGGCGCCACTCAAAGGCTTCGCCCCAGCTCCACACCTGCAGCGCCTCCGACAATAAAGGGGTCACGAACAGCAGCAGCCACGCCACGGCGTAAGCCACGTTCTCCTGACTGATTTTTTGAGATTTCATGCCGCAAAGATACATAAAAAGAAACGAACGACACAACTTTCATCAACAAACCTTGATATTTTCAGCATAAAACGGCCTCGCATTCACAAACTTTTCCTACCTTTGCCCCGCCGAAAACGCAAAGGATGAAACATTGAATGATTCATTCCTCATTAAACTTAAACATTAAACTTTAAACTAAAAAGAATATATGAATAACGATTGGTTTGAATGTAAGGTCCGATACGACAAGACAATGGAAACAGGTCTTCTAAAGAAGACAACAGAGACATATATCGTGGAAGCCCTCAGCTTCACGGAGGCTGAGCGCCGCTTTATCGAGGAGATGAAGCCCTATATCAGCGGTGAGTTCACCGTCACCGACATCAAGCGTGCACGCCTCAGCTACATCTTCGAGAGTGCCAACGCCGCTGCCGACCGCTGGTTCAAAGCCAAAGTCGCTTACATCACCCTCGACGAGGTCAGCGGCGCCGAGAAGCGCACGAATCAGTCCATCTTAGTGCAGGCCACGGACTTCCGCGATGCTGTGAAAGCGCTGGACAAAGGCATGGAAGGCACGCTGGGCGACTGGGTCATCGTGAGCATCGCCGAGACGAGCATCATGGACGTGTTCCACTATGTGAAAGTTGAGGATTGAACTCTTTAACTTTTGAACTTCTTAAACGTTAATCGCTAAACGTTAAACGAAAATGATCTCTGACGAGATACAACGCATTACGGCGCAACTGCCTGCCGGCGTGCGGCTGGTGGCTGTCTCGAAATACCACCCTGCCGAAGCCATCCGCGAGGCGTACAGCGCTGGTCAACGTCTCTTCGGCGAGAGCCACGCGCAGGAGATTCAGCAGAAACACACCGTGCTCGCTGACCTTGCGGGTCTGGAATGGCATTTCATCGGCCATCTGCAGACGAACAAGGTGAAGTACATCGCACCTTACGTCAGCCTCGTGCACTCCGCCGACTCCCCTCGACTACTGACCGAAATCAACAAGCAGGCTGTCAAAGCCGGACGCACTATCCGCTGCCTCCTGCAGCTCCACGTGGCCGCCGAGGAAACAAAATTCGGCTTCACGCCCGACGAGGCCCTCGCTTATCTCGACAGCGGCACATGGCGTGGGCTGGAAGGTGTGGAGCTGGCAGGTGTCATGGCCATGGCTACGAACACCGACGACATCGTCCGCATCCGCGCGGACTTCCACCGCGCCCGCCAATTCTTCGAACGCGCACAGACCTATTTTTCCTCCTTTTCCTCCCCTACGGGGGGAGGCCGGGAGGGGGCTTTTACGGAGTTATCCATGGGCATGAGCGACGACTGGCATATCGCCATTGACGAGGGGGCGACACTTATCCGCATCGGCACCCAGATTTTCGGTCAGCGGCAGTATTAACCTTCCATTTCGGTACATTTCCCATTTTGGCCTGACGTCACCCACGTTAGGCCAAAATGGTATAAATGCGGTAATTTTGGTACTTGCAACTGCATTTTCTGCACAAAATATTTGCAAGTGTGCAAGAAATACCCTACCTTTGCACAGATTTTCAAAATTTGTGCAACACAATCATGGAATGTCCAAGCTTTAACGCCTGTCTGCAGGAAAGCATCCAAAAGAACTGGGATTTGGATGCACTGTCAGATTACAGCGCACAAACATTTCGCTACAAAGACGTAGCTCGCATCATTGAAAAACTACATATCATCCTCGAAGCCTCCGGCGTGGAGCAGGGCGACAAGGTAGCTATCTGTGGTCGCAACACGGCACGTTGGGGAATCGCCTTCCTGGCAACCCTCACCTATGGTGCCGTCGCTGTGCCCATCCTGCATGAATTCCACCCCGAGCAGATCCACGACATCGTGAACCACTCCGATGCTAAGCTGCTCTTCGTGGGCGATCAGGTGTGGCCCCAGCTTGACATCGAGAAAATGCCAGGTCTGGAAGGTGTCTTCGCCAACTCCAGTGACGAATATCGCATCCTACATGGGCGCACGGGAAAAGTCACCTATGCCCGCGAGAACCTCAACCGCCTCTTCGGCGAGAAGTTCCCCATGAATTTCCGCGCGCGCGATATACAATATTATAAGGACTCCCCCGACGAGATGGCTGTGCTCAACTACACCAGCGGCACCACCTCCAACTCCAAGGGCGTGATGATCCCCTACCGCGCACTATGGAGCAATGTGGAGTTCGCCCATCAGGTCTATGACGCTCATGTCAAGGCGGGCGACAACGTGGTGAGCATCCTGCCCACGGCACACATGTACGGCATGGCCTTTGAGTTCCTCTACGAGATGACCCGCGGCACCCATGTGACCTTCCTGGGTAAGACACCCTCGCCCACCGTCATGCTTCGCGCTTTTGAGGAGCTGAAGCCGAAGGTGGTCATCGCCGTTCCCCTGCTCATTGAGAAGATCGTACGTAAGGCCATCTTCCCAAAAATCAACGCTCCCGCCATTCGCCTGGCGCTGATGACGCCGCTGCTGCGCGACCGCATCAAGATGAACATCCGCCGCAAGATGCAGAAAGCCTTCGGCGACAACTTCTTCGAGATTATCGTGGGCGGCGCCGCCATGAACCAGGACATCGAGATATTCCTCAAGGGCATCGGTTTCAACTACACCATCGGCTACGGTGCCACTGAGTGTGCGCCCATCCTCTGCTATGCCCCGTGGAATGAGTTCGTACAGGGCTCCTGCGGCAAGGCTGCACCCCGCATGGAGATCCGCATCGACAGCCCCGACCCACAGCATGTACCGGGCGAGATCCTGGCACGCGGCATGAATGTGATGCTGGGTTACTATAAGAACGAGGAGGCCACAGCTGCCACGCTCAAAGACGGCTGGTACCACACCGGAGACCTGGGTGTGATGGATGCCGAGGGCAACGTCTTCATCAAAGGCCGCTCCAAGAACATGCTCCTGGGCGCCAACGGACAGAACATCTACCCCGAGGAAATCGAGGACAAGCTCTCTTCGCTGCCCTACGTCACCGAGTGCGTTGTCATCCAG
>Ga0265301_10001178_pt1 | contig 35273 bp, 28 predicted proteins | sample AusTroGonzalo_MG_2_FD_193488 | JGI IMG/M metagenome (GOLD analysis project Ga0265301, IMG submission 193488) | Bovine rumen microbial communities from tropical cattle in Woodstock, Queensland, Australia - Gonzalo_04 | ecosystem: Host-associated > Mammals > Digestive system > Stomach > Rumen ...
CAAACATATCAAGATGAGAGACACTTATTGGGCACCCTTTAGAGAGGGCTTTGTGGACGATCTCCTGCTGCAATGTTTGCAGAGCACCAAAAACAAGATGCGCCTCGTGGACCTCTTCATGGCGGTGGCGGTATTGCTGTCGCTGTTGGGTCTCGTGGCCATGAGTACGCATTTCGCCTCTGAAAGGGAGAAGACCATAGCTATCCGCAAGGTATTTGGTGGCACAATGGAGAGCGAAATTCGCCGCAACCTGAAGGAATACGTCGTCATGATACTGATTGCCAATGTCATCGCCATCCCCATTGCGGTGTATGTGTGCGGACGCTATCTGGAGGACTTCGTCTATCGCATCGACCTGTATCTCTGGATTTTCGTGGTGACAGTACTGCTGTCATTCGTCATCGCCATTGGTTCCGTACTATGGCAAATCGTTTCAGTTGCACGAGTGAATCCTGTGATGGCATTGAAGAAGGAATAACTTTCGTTCAGAAAAATGGGCTGTAAGTCAATTATTCGTTCAGAAAAATGGGTTAGATGATTGTTTTTTCGTTTGGAAAAGTGTATTTTTGCAGCGTTAATTCGTTTGAAAAATGCTGAAAAGAAGAATTGAAGATACTCTGCGAGAATGGAAAGACACTCCTGAGCATTTGCCGCTTGTCATTATGGGTCTGCGCCAATGTGGAAAGACATTTATTGTGCGAAAGTTTGCGAAGGAAAATTATAAGTATGTCTATTACATGAATTTCACGAAGCAGCCCAAGCGCATTGGCGCATTTCTGGGCTCTAAAGAAGTCGATGCGATTCTGTTGGAACTCTCCACCCAAATAAAAGGTGCCAATTTCGTTCCAGGGCAAACTTGTTTCATCTTCGACGAGATTCAAGACTGTCCCGATGCCCGTACTTCCTTGAAGTTTTTCAAAGAGGATGGACGTTTTGATGTGATTGCCACAGGTTCCCTTTTGGGTGTTCAAGGTTATGGCGAGAAGAAAAAGAAGCTGAAACGGGAACCCAAGGATGATATACGGTTGGGGAAGAATTCTATCCCGGTGGGTTCTGAACACATCGTGCAGATGTATCCGCTTGATTTCGAGGAGTTTCTTTGGGCCAATGGCATCTCGGAAGAGGTGATTGCTTTTTTGAAGGACTGTCTGGCAAATGAGAAACCGGTTCCTATGGGGATACATGTCGCCATGAAAGATCTCTTGAATCGCTATGTCGCCGTTGGTGGTTTGCCTGCAGCTGTGAACAAGTTGATAGAGACTGGTAACATGAGTAAAGTTGATGCCGTCCTCCGTAGGATTCTGAAAGAGTATAAAGATGACATGATGAAATATGCCAGTGACGATGACAAACCTTACATACGCGGTTGCTTCGATTCTCTCACCAAACAATTGGCTAAAGACTACAAAAAGTTCCAATACAATCTCATCAAAAAGGATGGTCGCGCAGAGGATTATGCTGGGTCGCTTCAATGGCTGGAAGATGCGGGAATGATTCGCCGCTGCTATAACACAGAAGCGACGGGTCTTCCCATGGAGGGTAATGCCATCGAATCAATCTTCAAAGTGTATATCACTGACATCGGCTTGCTTGTCACTATGCTTGGCGGTTCTACCCGAAATGACATTATACAAGGAAACTTGGGCGGCTTTAAAGGCGCTATCTTTGAGAACTTGATGGCTGATACACTTCACAAGAAAGAGCAGGCTTTGTATTATTACCGCAAGGAATCCGGTATGGAACTGGATTTCCTGATTGGCTACAAGGGAGAATGCGTTCCCGTTGAAGTCAAGGCCAAGACGGCCAAAGCCAAGAGTATTTCAACAGCACTGAAGCATCCAGACAAGTATCATGTGTATCATGCCATAAAGTTTGGCGACTTCAACATTGGTCGTGAAGGCCTTTTATTGACGCTTCCGAATTATATGCAGTTCCTCTTGGATTTGGAGCCTGAGGAACTTGTCTTGGAACCTATTGACACGGATGAACTCAACCGCCTGGCAAAAGAACTTTTGAAATAATACATTTTTATATCACTATGTCTAAACTCAAATCCAAAATATTAGTCGTTGACGACAATGCGGGCATCCGTTCGGCACTGAAGATATTGCTGCCTATGCGCTTCGAGGGAGTTGAACTGATTGCTTCGCCCAACGTCTTGATGAGTACCATGCGGACCTTCAAGCCGGAAGTGGTGCTGCTTGACATGAATTTCGAGACCGACATTAACACGGGCAACGAGGGGCTCTTTTGGCTCTCTGAACTGAAAAAGCAGTTCCCGGAGGTGGAAGTGGTGCTGTTCACAGCTTATGCCGACATCTCCCTCGCCGTGGAAGGCATAAAACGCGGTGCCTTCGATTTTGTGGTGAAACCATGGGACAACACTAAACTGCTCACCACCCTCGAAGAGGCCTGCAAGCGGTACCGGCAGGTCGCTCCATCCGAAAGGACCAACGTCACGACAACCATGCAATGGGGCGAGAGCGAGGCCATGAAGCGACTTCGCCACGAGGTGGAAACTGTAGCTCCAACCGATGCCACAGTCTTGATTACAGGCGAGAACGGCACAGGTAAGGATGTTCTGGCCAACGAGATACATCGTCTCTCGTCCCGGGCGAAGAAACCTATGGTGAGTGTCGATGTTGGAGCCATCACCGACACCTTATTTGAGAGTGAGATGTTCGGTCATGTGAAGGGAGCCTTCACCGATGCCTATGCTGACCATATTGGCAAGTTTGAGCAGGCCAAGGGCACCACGCTCTTTTTGGATGAAATCGGCAATCTGCCCCTTCATCAACAGGCCAAGCTGCTGCGTGTACTGCAAAACCGCAGCATCACCAAGGTGGGCGACACCAAGTCGGTGCCCCTCGACATCCGTCTCATCTGCGCCACCAACCGCGATCTGAAAGCGATGGTCAAGGAGGGCAGTTTCCGCGACGACCTGTATTATCGCATCAACTCCATGCCTCTGCATCTGCCGCCCTTGCGGGAGCGTCCCGATGAAATCATCAGTTTGTCGGAACGTTTTGTGAAAGAGTTTTCCGCTGAGTATCGCCGCAAGGCGCAAGCCCTATCCGATGAGGCCCGGCAACTCCTGCTGCGTTGCCGCTGGAACGGTAACATCCGCGAATTACGGAGTTGCATCGAGAAAGCGGTTATCTACTCCGAAACAGAGCTCATCCGCATTGAGGATTTGAAAATCAATGACTCGGACTTGTTGGAAGTAGCTGATGAGCAACAAATGGTATCGATGGCCGACTATGAGGAGAAGATGATCCGTGAAGCCATGAAGAAATACAACGGCAACCTCACCCTTGTGGCCAAAGCCTTGGAAATCAGCCGTCCAACTTTATATAACCGCTTGAAAAAGTACGGGATATGAGTACTTGGCAGTGGATAGGGGTGATGCTGGTTGCAGTTGTTGTAGCTGTTTTGGTGACTTGGTACTATGTCCGTCGCGCTGACACCAAGAAAGTGTCTTATGTGATGGATGCCTTGGAGGACGGCGAACTGAACTTCCATTTTAGGAAGAAAACGCCTTTGAACGATGCGCTCAACCGCATAAAAGGTATCTTTGAACGTCGCAATGCCATCAATGAGGAGACCTCGTGGAGCAAGCTTTTCCGGGTGATGACGCATGAGATTATGAACACCATTGCACCTATTGCCTCGTTGAGCGATACGCTTTTGGAAGCGGAGAAGGTGGATGTGAAAATTGGCTTGGAGACCATCTCAACCGCTTCGAAAGACTTGATTCGTTTTGTGGAGTCGTACCGTAGTTTTACCCAAACGGCCCAGCCTATCCGTAAGGCCGTGATGGTGGATGAACTAATGGAGCGGGTGCTGCGTCTTAACAAGGCCAAGATAGAGGAGCAAGGTGCCACTTTGACCTATTATACCAAAGCCAAAGACCTGCTTGTCTATGCTGACGAAGGCCAGATAATGTTAGTAATCAACAACCTGATTAAGAATGCAGTGCAGGCAGGGGCCAACACTATCCGTATCACAGCCGACCTCAACGAGGAGGATCAAACCATCATCCGTGTGGCGAATAACGGCAAAGCCATTCCGCAAGCGAAACAAGAGGAAATCTTCGTGCCGTTTTACACCACTAAGCCTAACGGCACAGGTATCGGTCTAAGCCTCTCCCGACAAATCATGATTAAGCATCATGGAATCCTCCAACTTGAACAGAGTGACGAAAAGATGACGGTTTTTGCGATGATATTCAAATAAGGTAGAAATAAAAGAAGGTGTCACGAGAATCGTGACACCTTCTTGTCGTTGTCGGGGCAAAAGGATTCGAACCTTCGACCCCCTGCTCCCAAAGCAGGTGCGCTAGCCGGACTGCGCCATACCCCGAAAAAAAAGACGATGCAATCATCGTCTTTCTTGTTCTGCGGAGAAGGGGGGATTCGAACCCCCGGTACCCCTTGCGGAGTACGACAGTTTAGCAAACTGTTGGTTTCAGCCACTCACCCACCTCTCCTCGGTTGTGAATTGCGGTGCAAAAATAGACAATTTCACAATACCCACAACCATTTTACAAAACTTTTTTCTTAAAAATATTGTTTTTAATTGATTGTCAGAAAGATATGAAAATATGCTGGCGATAAACGAAAATAAAAAATCAAAAAAATGCTTGATATCCAAATAATTCCTATATTTGCAGACTTTATTATTGTAGAACTCAAATCGAGGGGCTGAGGTTGCCAAAGCACTCTTGATTATTCATCAAAACGAATTGAAATGGAAAACACTGAACAACTGAATCAAAATCCTGAAATTACTGAAGGGATTGAGAATGAAAAACTTACGCAAAAAAGCGTAAAAAAGGCCATTGATGCTGTCGAGAAAAAGAAAGTCGTCAAGTTGATTCAATCGAACACATTGCCTGGCAAGATCCGCATTGAGGTGTGTACCCTTGTGGGTCCTGTGGCTGCTGCTGAACCGGTTGCTGCCCCCCAGGATGAGACTCTGCCTGATCTGGAGATGCCTGTCGAATCCGAACTGGAAGATGAGGAAATCGCTGAAGAAAGCGTGGAGTTGGAAGGGTTGAACAAACTCCAATTGGTGGAAATGCTTGAGGAAACGGTGAAGAATTCCGACATTCAGGCTATCAAAGAAAAAGTTTCCGCCATCCGCATCCATTTCAATAAGTTGAATAAAGAGGATATGGACAACGAATTGCAGCAGTTCTTGCAAAGCGGTGGATCGGAGGAGAGCTTCCAACATAATGAAGACCCGCTGGAACAGCGCTTTAATGAAGCTTTCGGTATCTTCAAAGCCAATCGTGCCAAGATGAATGAAGATATAGAAAAGCAAAAGGCTGACAATTTGTCCAAGAAACAAGCTATCCTTGAGGAACTTAAAGGCATTATCGCCAGTGATGAGTCGCTGAAGAAGACCTATGATGATTTCCGTACTCTCCAAGACCGTTGGAAAGAAATAGGTCCTGTGCCTGCTGCTGATAATTCCAATCTTTGGAACACCTATCACTTCCTTGTGGAACAGTTTTTTGATAAGGTACGTATTGGACGCGAATTGCGTGACCTCGATATGAAAAAGAACCTTGAAGCTAAAATCGACCTGTGCGAGAAAGCTGAGGAACTGCTGGATGAAAAGTCGATGACCAAGGCATTTAAGGCTCTCCAGAAATTGCATGACGACTGGAAGGAAATCGGTCCAGTGCCTCAAGAGAAGAAAGAGGAGATTTGGGAACGCTTCAAGGCTGCTTCCGACAAGATTAACATGATTCGCCGTGAACATTATGCCAAGTTGGAGGAAAGCCAAAAAGCCAATCTCGAGGCCAAGAAAGCCCTCTGCGAGAAGGCTGAGGAGCTGCTGAATGGCGAGTACTCAACCGTCAACGTATGGCAGAAGAAGTCCGATGAACTCTCTGAAATATTTGGCGTTTGGAAAACCTTGGGTCTTGCCTCCAAAAAGGATAACGAAGAAATCTGGGCTCGCTTTAAGTCGACAATGGATGAATTCTTCCAAAAGAAGAAAGAGTTCTTCTCCTCGATGAAAGACAAGCAGAGTGAGAACCTTGAGCGCAAAACGCAGCTCTGCCTTGAGGCCGAGGCACTGATGGATTCGACCGACTGGAAGAATACCACAGAGCAACTGAAGAAAATCCAAGAGGAATGGAAGACCATCGGTCCTGTGCCGAAACGTCACACCGATAAGATTTGGAAGCGCTTCCGTGCTGCTTGCGACAACTTCTTCAACCGTAAGAACGAACATTTCAGCGGACGCCGCAACGAGGAGGAGACCAACTTGGCTGCCAAACGCACCTTGCTTGATGAAATCAAGGCTTTCCAATTGAGCGCTAGCCGCAATGAGAACATGGATGCTATCAAGGCGTTCCAAAAGCGTTGGATTGAGATTGGTTATGTGCCGTTCCGTCAGAAAGAAGCTATTAATAAGGAATACCGTGAGTTGATTGATGGACTGTTTGACGCCATGCGCCGCAACCAGAATGAGGCCTCAACCAATGAGTTCCGTGAAATGATGGAAGGCTGGAAGGAAGACCCGAATGCCGGTGAGCGTGTGCGCAAGGAAGGCTCGAAACTGCAAATGCGTATCCAGAAACTCCGTGATGAAATCGCAGTGCTTGAGAATAACATTGGTTTCTTCTCGAACAGCAAGAACAGTGAGTTGATGCGTGCTGAGTATGAGAAGAAGATCAACCAAGCTAAGGAAGACCTCAAAGTGCTTGAGGAAAAACTTAAGATTACTGAGGAATAATTCCCTTGTCATCTAAAACGAACTACCCCGTGAAATTAGCGAAAGCTGATTCACGGGATAGTTGTTTATTATAAGGTGTCTTGGACGGGTTATTTGTCGAGACTCATCAGGAACTCTTCGTTGTTGACTGTCTTGGCAACTCTATCCTTCAAGAACTCCATAGCTTCCAAAGGAGTCATGTCGGCAAAGTGGTTGCGTAATGCCCATACGCGAGCCAAAGTGCGTTCGTCGACAAGCAGGTCGTCGCGGCGGGTGCCGGAAGCCACAATGTCGATGGAGGGGAAGATGCGCTTGTTGGACAGACGGCGGTCGAGTTGCAACTCCATGTTACCGGTACCTTTGAATTCTTCGAAGATAACTTCATCCATGCGTGACCCGGTATCAATAAGGGCGGTGGCCAGGATGGTCAGTGAACCGCCATTCTCAATCTTACGGGCTGCACCAAAGAAACGCTTCGGTTTCTGCAAAGCATTGGCTTCCACACCGCCGGTAAGCACTTTACCCGAAGCGGGTGAAACAGTGTTGTAGGCACGGGCCAAACGAGTGATGGAGTCAAGAAGGATGACGACATCGTGTCCGCATTCGGTGAGACGTTTGGCTTTTTCAAGGACGATGTTGGCAATTTGTACATGCTTTGATGCAGGCTCGTCAAAGGTAGAGGCAATGACCTCTGCATTCACGCTACGCTGCATATCGGTCACCTCTTCTGGACGTTCGTCGATGAGTAGGATGATGAGATAAACCTCAGGATGGTTGGCCGCGATAGCATTAGCCACTTCTTTCAATAATACGGTCTTACCGGTTTTGGGCTGGGCTACAATCAGTCCGCGTTGACCTTTGCCTATAGGGGCGAAGAGATCCATAATACGGGTCGAAATGGTGCAGCCTCTATGTCCTGTGATGTTGAACTTCTCGTTGGGGAAGAGCGGTGTAAGGTAGTCGAAAGGAATGCGGTCACGTACCTCTTCAGGCTGTCTGCCGTTAATGAGAATGGTTTTGACCAGTGGGAAATACTTTTCTCCAGTTTTTGGGGGACGGATGTAACCTTGAATGGTGTCGCCTGTCTTGAGACCCATCAATTTGATTTGCGACTGTGAAACGTAGATGTCGTCAGGAGAGGGAAGATAGTTGTAGTCAGACGAACGAAGATAGCCAAAGCCTTCGGGCATAATCTCAAGTACGCCTTCTGCCTTTACGCTATTATCAAACTTGGCCAAAATCTCTTCACGGTACAATTGTTTCTCTTGACGTTCTTGCAGTTGCTTCTGTTGTTGCTGTTGCTCGTGGTTGTACTCAGGGGCGTCTTCCTGCTCGATGTTTTGTTTCTCATCACTGGCATCGATGGCTGGAATAACAGGCTCCGTTTCTTTAGTCGCTTCTGTTTGTTGTAATTCTGCCTTGCTTTCTTTTAGGCGTTTGCGTTTTTGCTTGTGGCTGGGTTGTTCAGAAGGAATGGTCCCTGAATCTTGAACAGGTGTGTTATGCTTTTCTTCGACAGTTTCGATAACAACCGTTTCGACGGGTGTCTCCACTAATAAGTTCTCTTCGGATGGTTCTCCGTCATTGATATGGTTTGAAATCACGTTCTCGTTTTGGGAAGAGGGTGAGTTAGGCGAAGTTTCGTTCTCGCGGTTGATACGTGGACGCCGGGTACGTTTGTTTTGCGGTTCATCGCCTTTTGGCATGTCCGGTGTGACATTGGAAGATGCCTTGGCTGGTTTCGTTGACTCTTGTCGCACTTCCGTTTTGGTAGGCTCGACGGTAGGGGCTTCATTGTTGGACTCAACAGTTTGTTGGGACTTGCCGCTTTTTTGAGGTTTCTGTTTTTTCTTGTTAGTGGAAACCTTCTTGATGTCAGGATGATCCGACTCGTGGTCGATAATGGCATAGATTAACTCAGTTCTGTTTTTGCTTTCGTCATCTATGCCCATCTCTGTGGCAATGAGTTTGAGGTCGTCGAGCGGCTTCTCATTCAGTTCAAAAATAGTATACATAAATTGAGTGATGTAATAATCCCGTTAGGATACGATGTTCTTGCTTTAATACTTTGCTTTGGGATGCTTTTCAAGCCAAAATGGAAATGTTGGTCTTGAAAAGTGCTGCAAAGTTACACAAAAAACCATTACTTGCAATCAGCTGAGCATTTTTTTTCCTACAAAGGGATTGGCTATACATAAAATTGTAACTTTGCAGCCCGATAAATCTAATAATGTTATGTCACAAAGATTGCAATCCATTTTCTTTTTCTTGTCTGCGCTTCTGTTTGCGCTGTTGTTTTTCCTGCCTTTAGCGAGTTATTATGGAGAATACAACACGTTGGATTTTAATGTGTTTGGCGTTACATCGCCTGATAAGTGGGATGAGGGTACTTTCCCGTTCAAGAGTCTCTATAGTTTGCCTGTGCTCATTCTGACCATCACCGTAGTCCTGCTCAGTGGTTATCTGGCTATGGGATTGTTTCGTGCTGTGAAACTTGCCCAGTTTGTGAAACTCTATAGCATCTCACGTGTCAATGTCATTGTCATTGTGGCCTGGATAGCTGTGGTGTTCGCCTATTATGTCCGCGTTATCGGTAATCCTGTTGGCGCAAGCCCAACTTTCCGTTTGGGCATTTTCCTGCCCCTTGCTGCTTTGTTGATGAGTATTGCCGCTGCATCAGGACTGAAGAAAGACATTAAGAAAGTACGTTCTACTGACCGTATTCGTTAAGGCTGTTGAACGATGAAAAAAGAACGCCGACTCTCTTTGAGGGTCGGCGTTCGCTTTTATTCAGATGAACTTGTGTCGGTCAAGTTCGAAGATTTCCATATCCTTGAACTCTTTTCCGTCAATGACCATACGGATAAAAGTGATTTGCTTGTGAAAGCCCGAGTTACCAGCTGCTCCGGGATTGATGTGGAGTAGGTCGAGTTTCTTGTCGTAAATCACCTTTAATATATGGGAGTGGCCACAAATAAAAAGATTGGGTTTCTTTTCTTCCAATAGGTATTTCACTTCGGGCATATAACGCCCGGGATAGCCGCCGATATGGGTCATGTAAACATTGACGTCTTCGATATGGAAGAACAAATCCTCTGGATATTGCATCCGAACAGTATGGTCGTCAATGTTGCCATGTACGGCTCGGAGCGGCTTGAATGAGGATAGGGCATCGGCGGTTTCAATATTGCCGATGTCGCCTGCATGCCACAGTTCATCGATGTCTTTAAAAAAATCGAAAAGCTGTGGAATTAGGGTGCAGTGTGTATCAGACAATATTCCGATTCGCTTCATGCCTATTTCAGATTAATCATAAAGCCGATGGCTAACACTTCCTTGAACTGTACTTTTGAGCCTTCGATTCTGGCACCAGCCTCATCATAGAAGGGGATGTCGTAATCGTAAATCAGATGTGTTGCGAGGTTACAGTTGAGCCAGTCGTTGACTTTCAGTACAAGCATATTCTGCCAGTCGACATCGATGCGCTCGGGGTGGTTGAGGTAGTTGGAGAAGAGTTCCAACTTTGTGCTGAAGTCGATGTTCTTGGCAATTGGGTATTGGAACTTGGCAACGGCGCGGGCACCAAACTCATAGCGGACTTTGGCAAAATTGGTGTGCAGAATGGTGTCGTTTTTGTCCAAGTTGTTCACACCGTATGCACCTTCTTCGGCCAAACGGTCGTCGTTGACGATGGTCATACGGCCCGTGACAGGCGAGAAGTACAGCGAAAAATACTTACTGGGGATCCATTCCATACCAATACCTAGAGTGATGTAGGCAGGAGCTAAGAATTTGGAAATGTAGTTTGTGGAGTCTTCATCATATTTGAAACCGTAGGCAAACTGGGAACGGAAAGCCAGTTCGGCGCTGTAATTGAGATGTTCAGTGGCCTTGATGCCTGCCAGCGAAGTGAACTCAATCTTGTCATCTGTCTTAATGGGTTTCTTTTTAAAGTCAAAAATGCTGTAACCCAAGGCGGTATTCAAGGTGTTGTCCCACTTAAAGTTGCCTTTCAAATAATGGATCTCGTAGTTGAAAACCCCTTGTCCATTCAGTGAGCTCTGTCCACCAGCAGACCAGTTAGTGTAAGAACTTTGCCCGAAATTGAGACCGAAGTTGCCTTTGTGAGTCCAACCCTGAGGCTGCTCGTCTTGGGCAAAACAGATGATGGCCATTGAAAGAGCCAAAACTGATAGTAAAACTTTCTTCATGATGCTATGATTTTAAAATGTGATTCAATTCAAAACTGATAACTATCAACTTCAAACTACAAACTCTAATAACTGTTTCCATCCTGGAAGTTGCGGCTGCCGATGCTGAAAGTGATATCCTGCATATTGCGGCTACGGACATACTTCCCGTCTTTCTCGGCTGGGAGCCAGTGGGTTTCTTGCATGAGGCGTATGGCCTCGTTATCGCAACCGCCACCTACCGAGTTGACGATAACTATATTCGATATGCTACCGTCAGTCTCCACCACGAAACTCAGACGTACGGTGCCCTGAATTTCACGTTCCTTGGCTTCTGGAGGGAACTTCAGGTTGCGGGCTATGTAGGTCCCGATGTTACTGCCGTCGGCAAAATAGGGACGAGCCAGTTGTTCAAGATGGTGGTAGTCCTCAAATACTTTATTGGAATCGTCGGCTTCGAGGGTAAGCGGCAGGTTGGGACGCTCGTGGTGTTTCCAGTAGCGTTTATAGCTTTTTGCGTTGAACTCCACTGTGTATTGGTGTTCGCAATCGATTGGGATGCCACCATGCAATGCGGGCTGCCAAAGGATGGTCTTCACCATAGCAATAGCAATGGGGGAAACTGCCTCGCTGAAAGTGGATATTATCGAATAGTCAGAAGGATTGCCTTCTTTGTCGATATGCATACCTACGACCACTTTCCCGCTGTTGCCTTGTTGTAGGTCGGCTTCGGGGTAGACGAGGTTTTGTGTGAAGTAATCCTTAGTCAGGGCCTTGCCTGCTACGGGTTCGGGCTGTCTGTTTTGCGCCTGGGCTAACTGTCCTGTCAGGATAAGGACAAGTGCGATAATGAGTCGTTTAGTCATCATGATGTTGTGTATTGATACCGCAAAAATAAGAAAAAGCCTCGCATCAATAGACACGAGGCATAACTTTTTACAAAAAGCAGTGTTATTTCTTCTCCTTTGGCAACACGGTAAACTTGTAGATGCAGAGTTGGTGGTATTCCTCTCCGGGGTTCAACACTGGGGAGGGAGATAAACTCTCGTGGTTGATGGCATCTGGGAAGAACTGTGTCTCAAGTGCTAGACCTTCGCGATAGCCTAAGGGCTTTCCGCACTTGCCAGTTCCTTTACCGTTGAAGAAGTTGCCGCTGTAGAACTGAATCCCTACCTGATCGCTCCAGACCTGCATTTCGCGACCGCTCTTGGGCTCGGTCACAGTGGCATTCCAGGTATAGGCTTTGGGTCCCGTCTTGTCAATAATCCAGTTGTGGTCGTATCCTTTGGCACTTCTAAGCTGTTCGTCGTCCTGACCAATGCGCTCGCCAATAGTGTGCTTCTCGCGGAAGTCAAATGGAGTTTCCTTCACGCCTGAAAACTTACCGTTGGGAATCAGATGCTCGTCAACGGTGGTCATATAGCGTGAGTTAATCTGTAACTCATGGTCTAGAATATTGCCGTTGCCTTCACCTTTCAAGTTGAAGAAGGAATGGTGCGAGAAGTTACACAGTGTAGGTGCATCGGTAGTGGCAGTATAACGCACTTGGAATTGGTTGTCGTGGGTCAGTGTGTAGCTCATTGTCACGTCAAGGTTGCCAGGGAAGCCGTCTTCTCCATCGGCAAACACGGTGTGCATCTTGATGACGCTGTCGTTTGCAGAAACTACGTCCCACACGTGCTTGTCGGCACCGACAAGACCGCCATGCAACGTGTTTTCACCATCGTTTTTGGGGAGTTGATATTCTATCCCATTCAAAGAAAAAGTGGCATTTGAGATACGGTTGGCGCAACGGCCCACTACTGCACCAAGATAACGCTCACCGCTGTTATTGAGGTATTTGTCGATATGGTCATATCCGAGAACGATGTCTTCAAAGCTACCACGTTGGTCGGGCATCCACAAGGCGACCACGCGGCCTCCGTAGTTGGTGACTTGCATGGTAAGAAAACCGTTGTGAAGGGTATAAAGTGACACAGACTTGCCATCGACTTCTTTATTGAAATTGGAAGCTTCAATCAACTTGACTTCTTTCTTCTTGGGACCGCAACTGACTAACAATAAAGCCATTGCAAATATCGATAATGCTTTTTTCATCTTTTTCGATTTCAAATCTTCAAAATTTAGGGCTGCAAAATTACAAAATCATATTCAACCTTGCAAACCATTTTTTACTTTGTTCTTGAAACACCTTGATAATCAATCTCCTTATGTTTTTTCAAATACTCGATTATCATTTCCTCTGATGTTTTGAACATACTGCGCCCTTCATCCTTGGCTTTCACGTCAATAGTCGAAGCCATATAGCTGTTCATGGCCACCTTATAGAGTTTCTTGGTGGAAAAAGGAGCATTTTTGGTTTCAATCCATACATTGCTACCGTCGTCGCTTACCTTATAGGTCATTCCCGAAACATAAGAGGGGTATCCGCCGTTTTTACGGTAGCTATTGAGGATGAAATGTTTCACTTGTGAACCTGTCATCTCATACACTATCACGTCGTTGTCGAATGGGTCGATGCAATAGATGTCCTTCACGGTAATAGGGCCCTTATTAAGATGAGTGACGCGTACCCCGCCCGTGTTCTGGAAAGCGAAGTCGGCACCACTGATTTCACGCAAGGCATCCGTCATCATGCAACCGATTTCCTCTGGGTTGTTGAAACGGGTCTTGGCTACTGCAATGGCTGTATTCAAGACAGGATCATCATTGAATTCATCCAATAAAGCATTGATTTCCATGTTCCGATGCTCGAATTCTTCGGCACTCAATACGGTGGCTTGTTTGTCTGATAGTTTACCATCCTTGAATTTTAAGGTCACCAAAGTGGCATGTTTAAGGTGCGAGCCTGATTGGGTGATAAGAACGCCATTTTGCTCAGTAGGCGAATCTATTAATGTATGACTGTGTCCTCCAATGATGACGTCTATCCAGGGATAGGCTTGAGCCAGTTCCATATCGTCTTCCATGCCACAATGTGACAACAGGATGAAGGCATCAGACTCATTTTTGAGGTATTGGTAGTCTGGCAGTACATCCATTGCCGGTTTGAAGCTCACTTTGTTTAAATTATTTGGATGCGCCCCTGGAATGCCGTCGTGACGGAGCTCTATCATCCCCACTACCGCCAGTCTGACACCATGTTGTTCCAAAATCTTATATGGCTTGATATCGAGACGGACTGAGTCAGGAATGAAGACATTGGCACACAGGAAGGGGAATTTGGCTCGTTCAATATCGTTCTGTAGGTTGGCTATGTTGGCGTCCCACTCGTGATTGCCTACCGCTGTGAGGTTGAAACCTACCTTGTTCATTAAGGTAATCACGGGATAGTTGACAGGGGAGAACTGGTCGTTGACAGGGTTCCCCGTGCGGTTGTCGCCTGCTGAAAAGATAAGTAGGTCAGGATAGACCGTCCGCAGGCTATCAACCAAAGCGGCAAACTTCGGGAATAAATCGATATTGGCATGCATATCGTTGACCGACAAGATGGTGATTTCGGTATCGCCAGTAACAGAACTTGGAATTTCAATTGTTTTGGCGGATTCTTTTTCGCCTGGCCTTAAATAGATGAAAGCCACCACTGCCAGCAGCGCGAGTATCCACAGTAATCTTTTCTTGTTCATATTCATGTGTTTTTATTATTCTTTCAACATTTTCTGCAACTCCAGCATTTCGTCCCTGTACTTGGCTGCAGCGATGAAGTCCATCTCCTTGACGGCTTTTTCCATATTTTTCTTGGCTTGGGCGATGGCCTTCTGAAGCTGGACTGGAGAATGGTATTGTATAGTGTCTTCGGCTGCGATGGAAGTGTTTTCATATTGCCCGTTATAGGCAACAGGTGTATGTTGGTCACCTTTCAATGTGCCGAGCGAGTTGTCTATCGCTTTGACAATGGTCTTGGGGACAATACCATGCGCCTCGTTATATGCCATTTGCTTTGAACGACGGCGGGCAGTCTCATCGATGGTCTTGCGCATCGAGTCGGTAATAGTGTCGGCATACATGATGACCTTGCTTTCGGCATTGCGGGCTGCACGGCCTGCGGTCTGTGTCAGCGAGCGTTCCGAACGCAGGAAGCCTTCCTTATCGGCGTCGAGGATGGCTACAAGGCTTACTTCAGGCAAATCCAGTCCTTCACGTAGCAGGTTTACACCCACCAATACATCAAAGTCACCCATGCGCAAGCCTTGCAGGATTTCAACACGTTCCATAGTCTCCACATCAGAGTGGATATAACGTGTCTTGATTTTCAGCCCGTTGAGATAAGTGTTCAATTCTTCAGCCATACGCTTGGTAAGGGTGGTTACCAAAACACGCTGGTCTTTCTCCACCACTTTGTGGATTTCATCGATGAGGTCGTCCACTTGGTTCAGACTGGGTCGTACTTCAATAAGCGGGTCGAGCAAACCTGTGGGACGAATCACTTGTTCCACATATACTCCGTCGCTCTGTTGTAATTCGAAGTCGGCAGGTGTGGCGCTGACGTATATGGTTTGTCCTGTGAGAGCCTCAAACTCATCAAATTGTAAAGGACGGTTATCCAATGCCGACGGCAGTCGGAAGCCGTATTCCACCAAAGTCTGCTTGCGCGAACGGTCGCCACCGTGCATGCCTCTGATTTGCGGTATGGTGACGTGGCTCTCGTCGATGATGGTAATGAAATCGTCGGGGAAATAATCCAAAAGGCAGAATGGCCTCGTCCCAGGACTGCGTCCATCGAAATAACGGGAGTAATTCTCGATACCTGAGCAATAGCCGAGTTCCTTCATCATTTCGATGTCGAAGTTCACACGGTCTTCCAAGCGTTTGGCTTCTAAGGCTTTCCCAATCTCACGGAAATAGGCCGCTTGCTTGAACATATCGTCCTGAATTTCCACCAATGCCGAGTTCAGTTTGCTCTGCGAGGTGACGAATATGTTAGCAGGGAAAAGCGTCAGTTCCGAAAGCTCCTCAATCTTTCTGCCTGTCACAGGGTTGAAACTTTCCAAACTATCAATTTCATCATCCCAAAAGACAATGCGATATGCGATGTCGGCGTATGCCGGAAACACATCCATAGTTTCACCTTTGATTCGAAACTTGCCTTGTGTGAATTCAATCTCGTTCCTTACGTATAATGCGCTCACCAAAGCTTTGGCCACATCGTCACGATTCATCTTGGCTCCACGTTCCAGATAAATCACGTTTTTGCCGAAGTCATCGGGGTTGCCTATACCATACAGGCACGAGACGGAGGACACTACAATAATATCGCGTCGTCCAGAGAGTAGGGAAGAGGTGGTGGCCAACCGCATTTTGTCGATGTCGACATTGATGGCCAGGTCTTTCTCTATATAGGTGTTGGTGGCTGGGATAAAGGCCTCTGGTTGATAGTAGTCGTAGTAGGAAACGAAATACTCCACTGCATTCTCTGGGAAGAACTGTTTGAACTCGCCATAGAGCTGTGCAGCAAGGGTCTTGTTGTGACTGAGCACCAAAGCCGGTCGGTTGAGTTGTGCCAGCACGTTGGCAATGGTAAAGGTCTTTCCGGAACCCGTAACCCCAAGCAGGGTTTGGGCTCGGTCGCCTCGCTGTAAACCTTCCACCAATTGCTTGATGGCTTCGGGTTGGTCGCCAGTGGGCAGGAAGTCTGATGTCAGTTTGAAGTTCATAGTGTCACTTCCTCATTCGGTCGGCAAAGATAATAAAAAATCCCCACCTGAATAGGCAGGGATTTTCGTTTTGTTATCGTAACAATAACGCGATTCTTACTTCACCTTCTCGACGATGGCCTTGAAAGCCTCGGGGTTGTTGAGGGCGAGGTCGGCGAGAACCTTACGGTTCATCTCGATGCCGGCTACGTTCAGCTTGTTGATGAATTGGCTGTAGTTCATGCCATATTCACGGATGGCAGCGTTGATACGCACAATCCACAGGCTGCGGAACTCGCGCTTCTTGTTTCTTCTGTCGCGATAAGCGTAGGTTTGTCCCTTTTCGTAAGAGTTTTTCGCCACAGTCCAGACGTTCTTTCTCGTGCTGTACTGACCTTTGGTCTTTTTCAGGATTTTCTTCCTCCTGGCTCTTGAAGCCACTGCATTGACTGATCTTGTCATTTCTTTGATTTTTTCGTCCAGCGCCTCGCTCCTTTCGAGAACTTTTCTGCTGAGACAAAGTGATACATTGGGTTAATTACATGAGAAGCATTTGTTTGACGACTTTCTCATCCACGCGGTCGACGAGGGCGCAGTGGTCAAGGTTGCGTTTTCTCTTCTGGCTCTTCTTGGTCAGGATGTGGCCATGATAAGCATGCTTTCTCTTCAGATGGCCGCCGCCGGTTACTTGGAAACGCTTCTTGGCAGCGGACTTGGTCTTCATTTTTGGCATTTTACAATTGATTTAAAGTATTAAAAATGAGTTTATTTCTTCGTTGATTTAGGAGCTACCATCATTTGCATTCGCTTGCCTTCCAACTTGGGCATCATCTCCACCTTGCCGAACTCTTCCAACTCTTGTGCAAACTTGAGCAACATAATCTCACCTTGTTCTTTATAGACGATAGAGCGGCCTCTGAAGAACACCTCCACTTTTACTTTCGAGCCTTCTTGAAGGAATCGTTTGGCGTGATTGAGCTTGAACTCAAAATCGTGGTCATCGGTTTGAGGTCCGAGTCGGATTTCCTTGACAACGACCTTGGTGGCTTTGGCTTTCTGCTCTTTCAGACGCTTCTTCTGGTCGAAGACGAACTTCTTATAGTCCATCGCCTTACAGACGGGCGGGTTGGCATCAGGTTGAATCTCAACGAGGTCGACACCAAGTTCTTCAACGATTCTCAATGCATCGCGCAAAGGATAGATGCCAGCTTCGACACCTTCACCTACCACACGTACCATCGGGGCTTTGATTTCCTCGTTGACGCGGTGGCTGAACTCGCCTTTGTCTTTGTTAGGCCTTTGTGAAGGCTTTCCTTTTTGTGGGATCTGTGCTATGGTTTTAATCTCCTATGTTAGTTAATAATTCAGTTCAGTTTATCTCTTGTTCTGTTCCTCTTCGACTTGCTTACGAATCATGGCTGCAAAGTCGTCGGTGGGCATCGTGCCCAAGTCGACTTGACCGTGCTTACGTACAGAGACTTGATTTTCAGCTTCTTCCTTCTCGCCTACGATGAGCATGTAAGGATATTTCTTCATCTCAGCATCACGAATCTTGCGGCCAATCTTCTCGTTGCGCTCGTCAATGAGGGCGCGAATATCGGACTTTTTCAGATACGATTGCAAATTTTTCGCAAAATCGAGGTATTTTTCGCTCACGGGGAGGATAATCACTTGGTCGGGAGCCAGCCACAGCGGGAACTCTCCGGCGCAATGTTCGAGCAACACGGCTACGAAACGCTCCATCGAACCGAAGGGGGCGCGATGCACCATCACGGGACGGTGCTTCTCGTTGTCGGCACCGATATAGGTCAGGTCGAAACGCTCCGGGAGGTTGTAGTCAACTTGAATAGTACCCAGTTGCCACTTGCGTCCGAGGGCATCCTTCACCATGAAGTCAAGCTTGGGACCGTAGAAGGCGGCCTCGCCGTATTCCACATGAGCCGGCAGACCCTTCTCGGCGCAGGCCTCCTGAATGGCGGCCTCGGCCTTTGCCCAGTTCTCATCCGTACCCACATACTTCTCATGGTCGTTGGGGTCGCGGAGGGATATTTGTGCTTCAAAGTTCTTGAAGTCAAGTGCCTTGAAGATGATTTCGATGATTTCCATCACGCGGATGAACTCTTCCTTCACCTGGTCGGGACGGCAGAAGATGTGGGCGTCGTCTTGGGTGAACGAGCGTACACGGGTCAGACCGTGCAACTCACCGCTCTGCTCATAGCGATACACCGTACCGAACTCTGCGCAGCGGAAGGGGAGGTCTTTGTATGAACGCGGCTTCCACTTGAAGATCATGCAGTGGTGGGGGCAGTTCATGGGCTTCAGCAGGTATTCCTCACCTTCCTCGGGAGTGGTGATGGGACGGAAACTGTCTTCGCCGTAGTGATCCCAGTGACCTGAAGTCACATACAACTGCTTGCCACCGATATGGGGCGTGATGACCTGCTCGTAGCCGTATTCTTTCTGTATCTTAGTCAAGTACTCTTGCAGGCGCAGGCGCAACTCGGTGCCTTTGGGCAACCAAATCGGGAGACCTTTACCTACAGTGTCGCTGAACATGAAGAGTTCTAACTCGCGGCCCAGCTTGCGGTGGTCGCGCTTCTTGGCTTCTTCAAGCAGGATGAGGTATTCTTCCAATTCCTTCTGCTTCGGGAAAGTGATACCATAGACACGGGTCAACTGTTTGCGCTTTTCGTCACCGCGCCAGTAGGCACCAGCCAGCGAAGTCAGTTTCACAGCCTTGATGACACTCGTGTTCGGGATGTGCGGTCCGCGGCAAAGGTCGGTGAAAGCACCACATTTATAATAGGTGATGGTGCCGTCTTCCAGTTCGCTGATGAGTTCAACCTTGTATTCGTCGCCCTTTTCGTTGAAGTACTTCAAAGCCTCAGCCTTGCTCACATCAACGCGCTCGAAGCTCTGCTTCTCACGGGCCAGTTCAAGCATCTTCTTCTCGATGGCCGCAAGGTCGGCTTCGGTCAAAGTCATGTCGCCTGTGTCTATGTCGTAGTAGAAACCGGCATCCACAGCAGGGCCGATACCGAACTTTACGCCTTTGTACAGGGCTTCGATGGCTTCAGCCATAAGGTGAGCTGATGAGTGCCAGAAGGTGGATTTTCCTTCGGGGTCGTCCCAAGTGAAGAGCTGGATGGTAGCATCCTCGTTGACGGGGCGCATGGCATCCCACATCTTGCCATTCACTTTGGCTGACAACACGTTACGTGCCAATCCTTCGCTCAGGCTCTTGGCGATATCCAGCGGTGTTACACCGGCTTCATATTGTCTGACACTCTGGTCAGGAAAGGTTATGTTAATCATAAGAATACTTCTTTTCAAAAACGGCGGCAAAAGTACAAAAAATTTCCTTTCAAATTGAAGGTTTCTGAAAAACTTGTGATTTGATAATCAAGAAATCTGTATTTTTGCATTTCTATAGAACAAAGTCGATGAATTGACCAGACATGCAATCACAGTTTTCAATCTTTTGTGGTAAGGATAAAGATAACCCACAGGAAGTCAATCCAGCACAGTCAGTGCAGACCACCGAGCTGATACGTACATCGCAGAGTTGGGACGGTGTGGAGCTGCCTGACTATTTGCAGGGCCGTCCAGAGTTGGTGGCGATGAAATATGAAATTCCCGCCGGAGAGAAGCTGGGTTGGCACCACCACCCTGTGATGAACCACGGTGTTTTGGTACAGGGTGAACTGACCATACTCAGTTTGGACGGCAAGGAGAAAGTGGTACATGAGGGAGAGGCCGTAGTGGAGATGGTCAATACCATCCACCACGGTGAGAACCGAGGCACCAAGCCCGTCATCCTTTATATGTTCTATCTCTCTCAAGAAGGTCTGCCGCTGTCTGTGCAATACCCTGAGATTCCGTTGGAGTAACATCAAGAATGACAAAGGGCTGCAAAGGTGCGGTTTTCGATGAATTAAACTCAAAAAAACACTTTTACTTTGTCAAAACTTTTGTAATTTTGCCATCGTATGATTAATTTTGTAATTTTGCCATCGTATGATTAAAGAGAAGAGAACTTTTATGAAAACAAACAAAAATAGAGGTAATAATGCCTTATTAGTAATGCTTGTAACAAGTCCTATCTGGATTATTCCGTTAGCGTTGCTTTCGAATTATTTAGATGAAAGATACTCAGCCCCAAAAGTGGAGAAGGTGTATAATTATCCAAGGTATGAATATCCAGATGATACCATTTTAGCTCACCCGGAAAGAATCCCTAAAAAAGGAGAATCTATTATGCCAAGGGTAAATAGCTATGATGGGAACAATGGAGTAGTCTTAACTTTACCTGGTGGTAAAAAGATAAATACCGGCCTGTCTTCAGAGGAAATCTTAGAACAATTAGACCTTGATTATCAAGATGTCTACGATTACTATGGAGGGGCTGAGGAATTATACTAATCTATCTTATCTTCATTAAAATTAAACTGACATGAAAAAAAAGAATGATTCAACTATTGTAGAAGGTTTCCCTCCTCTAATGTGTCATGAGCCTCGAGTATTGATTTTGGGAGAAATACCAGGGGAGAAGTCTATTAGTGCCAATGAGTATTATTGTGACAATAGAAATCGGATGTGGAAGATGTTGGCAGAATTAGCAACACAAAAATTGCCTACAAATTATTCCGAGAAAAAGGTGTTATTAGAACATTTGCATGTCGTATTTTGGGATTATTATCAGTTTGGTGAGCAGCGAACTAAAGGCAAGGTTAAAGGTACCATTCCAAACGATATTGTTGGTTTTGTTAGAAAAAATCCGACTATAACAAAGATAGCTATAAATGGTTATGGAAATTACAAAGACTTTGGAGAAAAACTACAAAATCAGTTCGGACAATCCATCAAAGTGTTTCGTTTGCCAGAAACAAGCGGTCTCAACGCTTCTTGGACTTTAGAAAAACTGTGTCAGGATTGGAGCGTTGTGTTTGAACTATGACCTGTTGAAGCTCCGCCTCAGCATTTGCAATACGAGACAAAAGTTAAACAAAAGAGAGCGACCTTTTTAGTCGCCCTCTTTGTTGTAGGAGGTAGAGACGGTGCATGCACCGTCTCTACAAACGTCCAATTCTATCAAAACAGATTCTCCAAAATATCGTCTTCCACCAGATTCGGCAATGTGACTTTCAGTCTTGGTTCGGCCTCCATTGCGCGTTTGATAGCGAAGGTGGCGCCTTCGTTACGAGCCCAGTTGCGGCGGGCGATGCCGTTGTTAACATCCCAGTGGAGCATGCAATGGAGTCTGCGGTCGGCCTCAGGAGTGCCGTCGAGCACCATACCGAAGCCACCGTTGATGACTTCACCCCAGCCTACACCACCACCGTTGTGGATGCTCACCCAGGTGGCTCCACGGAAACCATCACCAATGACGTTCTGCACGGCCATATCAGCTGTGAACGACGAGCCGTCATAGATGTTGGAGGTCTCACGGAACGGGCTGTCGGTGCCGGAAACATCGTGGTGGTCGCGACCCAAGACAACGGGACCGCTCAAGCGACCATCAGCGATAGCCTTGTTGAACTCAGCGGCAATCTTGGTGCGGCCTTCGCAGTCGGCGTAGAGGATACGGGCTTGCGAACCCACCACAAGGTGGTTCTCCTGTGCGCCACGAATCCATTGGATATTGTCGCGCATCTGCTGTTGGATTTCAGCAGGAGCCGTGCTGGCGATTTCCTCAAGTACGTTGCAGGCGATGTCGTCGGTAACGGCGAGGTCTTCAGGCTTGCCCGAAGCGCACACCCAGCGGAAAGGACCAAAGCCATAGTCGAAGCACATCGGGCCCATGATGTCCTGTACGTAGGAAGGATATCGGAACGTGCCATCTTCTTTCATAATGTCGGCACCAGCGCGTGAAGACTGCAGCAGGAAAGCGTTGCCATAGTCGAAGAAGTACATTCCCTTGGCGGTCAGCTTGTTGACAGCGGCCACATGGCGGCGCAACGAAGCCTGTACCTTCTCCTTGAAGAGCTCGGGGTTCTCGGCCATCATGGTCTTCGACTCCTCAAATGACTGTCCGACGGGATAGTAACCGCCTGCCCAGGGGTTGTGAAGCGAAGTCTGGTCGGAACCGAGGTCAACGTGGATGTCGTGTTCAGCGGCATATTCCCAAAGGTCGACCACGTTACCCTGATAGGCATACGAGCGGGCTTCCTTCTGGGCGAGACTCTCGTTGACGTGCTTGAAGAGCTCCTCGATGTTGTCATAGACCTCATCCACCCAACCTTGCTGATAACGTTTCTGCGTGGCAGCGGGGTTGATTTCGGCGGTGATGCTCACCACTCCGGCGATGTTGCCAGCCTTAGGCTGGGCACCGCTCATGCCGCCCAAGCCAGCGGTGATGAACAGCTTGCCAGCCGTTCCTCCACCTTGCTTGCGGGCTGCGTTCAATACTGTGATGGTAGTGCCGTGAACGATGCCTTGGGGTCCGATATACATATAGGAGCCTGCGGTCATCTGTCCGTATTGCGTTACGCCGAGGGCGTTGTAGCGCTCCCAGTCGTCGGGTTTCGAGTAGTTCGGAATCATCATGCCGTTGGTGACGACCACACGCGGGGCATCCTTATGCGAGGGGAAGAGTCCCATCGGGTGACCGCTGTACATCGCGAGGGTCTGATGCTCGTCCATATTGGCGAGATACTGCATCACGAGGCGATATTGTGCCCAGTTCTGGAAAATGGCACCATTGCCGCCGTAGATGATAAGCTCATGCGGATGCTGGGCCACTGCGGGGTCGAGGTTGTTCTGTATCATCAGCATGATGGCAGCCGCCTGTTGGCACTTGGCGGGATATTCCTCAATCGGGCGGGCGTACATCTTGTAGGACGGACGGAAACGGTACATGTAGATGCGGCCGTATTTCTCCAACTCTTCGGCAAACTCAGGGGCCAAAGTCTTGTGGAACTTGGCGGGGAAGTAGCGCAAAGCGTTGCGGATAGCCAGTTTCTTTTCGGCCTTAGTGAGGATGTCCTTGCGTTTGGGCGCATGGTTGATGGTCGTGTCATAGGGTTTCACTTCCGGCAACTCATCAGGGATACCGGCAAGAATCTCTTTTTGGAAATCGTTGAGTGCATTCATATCGTAATGATTTATATTCTCTTCATTTTGGGCGCAAAGTTAGGGATTTTTTTGTTATTATTCCCCGATTTCGTTCTCAGAAGCGATTTTTTCCTATTGTTTCAGCTCGCTCTTCAGATAAAGACCCGTGTAGCTCTCGCTGCACTGGGCTATCTGTTCGGGAGAACCTTGGCAAACGATGCGTCCGCCTCGCTCGCCACCCTCAGGACCCATGTCGATAATCCAGTCCGCCATCTTAATGACATCCATATTGTGCTCAATGATGAGGACGGTGTTGCCTCTGTCCACGAGTTGGTTCAACACGTTCATCAGTACCTTGATGTCCTCGAAGTGCAGACCTGTGGTGGGCTCGTCAAGTACGTAGAGTGTGCGCCCAGTGTCGCGTTTGGCCAGTTCGGTGGCCAGTTTTACACGTTGCGCCTCGCCACCCGAAATGGTGGTAGAGGCTTGACCAAGAGTCAGATAACCAAGGCCGACATCCTTCAGGGTGCGGATTTTCTGAATGATGCTAGGGATGTTCTCGAAGAACTCCACCGCCTCGTTGATGGTCATGTTGAGTATATCGTTGATGCTCTTGCCTTTGTAGCGCACTTCCAAAGTTTCGCGGTTGTAGCGTTTCCCTTGGCACTCTTCACATACTACCGAAACATCAGGCAGGAAGTTCATCTCGATGACGCGCAGTCCGGCGCCTTTGCAGGCTTCGCAGCGTCCGCCTTTCACGTTGAAGGAGAAACGTCCAGCCTTGTAGTTGCGGATTTTCGATTCGGGCAACTCGCCAAACAGCTTCCTGATGTCGTCGAAGACCTTTGTGTAAGTCGCCGGGTTCGAGCGGGGTGTACGCCCGATGGGAGCTTGGTCAATTTGGATGATTTTGTCGATTTTCTCCAGCCCCTCGATGCTGTCGTAGGGAAGGGGTTCTCTCACTGAGCGATAGAATTTCTGGCTGAGGATAGGGGAGAGGGTCTCGTTGATAAGTGAGGACTTACCTGAGCCGCTGACGCCTGTCACACAGACCATCACGCCGAGCGGAAGCTCCAAATCCACATTCTTCAAGTTGTGTCCTTTTGCGCCTTTGATTCTGAGGCAGTTGCCTTCCAAGGGCTTGCGCCTCGCTTTCGGCACCTCGATGTTCTTGAGTCCGTTGAGGTAGTCGCAGGTGATGGAATGTCCTGTTTTGGTTTCTTCAGGCGTGCCGGCAAAGACGACTTCGCCTCCGTGCCGACCTGCCCCTGGACCAATGTCAACGAGAAAGTCGGCGTTGAGCATCGTGTCTTGGTCGTGTTCCACTACGATGACTGAGTTGCCAATGTCGCGCAGTTCTTTCAGCGAGTCAATCAGTCTATGATTGTCGCGTTGGTGTAGCCCGATGCTGGGCTCGTCGAGGATGTAAAGGACTCCTGTCAGTTGCGAGCCAATCTGTGTGGCCAGTCGGATGCGTTGCGCCTCGCCGCCTGAGAGCGAAGCCGCAGGACGGTTCATGCTGAGGTAGTCGATACCGATGTCCAGGAGGAAATGGACGCGCTTGTGAATCTCGCGCAGGATTTCCTTGGCGATGTCGTTTTGACGTTCGGTGAGTTTGTTGGGAAGATTATCAATCCATTGGCCTAAGCTGAGGGTGTCCATGTTGGCGACCTCAGCGATGTTCTTGCCGTCGATGCGGAACCACTGTGACTCTTTTTTGAGCCGCGAGCCGCCGCAAACGGGACAGGCCACATGGTTCATAAAAGAACCCGCCCAGCGGGCGATGGAGGCTGGAGCCTCTTCGTTGTTCTGCTCCTCGATGAAGTTGATGATGCCCTCGAAGTTGATTTTATAGGTAGAAGTGATACCGAGGGTCTCTCGCTTTACGTCGAAAGTCTCGTTGGTGCCATAGAGGATAACGTCCAAGGCTTCGTCAGAGAAATCCTTCAGAGGGGTGTCCAAAGTGAAGCCGTATTTCAGACCGATAGCTTCCAACTGCTTGAAAATCCAACTGCCAGCCTTGTATTCTCCTGCAGGAGCCAGTCCGCCTTTTCGTAAGCTCAAGCTTGGATTGGGAATGAGTTTCTCCTTGTCGACGACCGCGACTTCTCCCAGTCCGTTGCACTTTGGACAAGCGCCGTAGGGCGAGTTGAACGAGAAGGTGTTGGGCTCGGGGTCTTCGTAGGAGAGACCTGTGGTGGGACACATCAGCAGGCGACTGTAGTAGCGTAACTGTCCGCTGTCGTTGTCCATCACCATCAGCAGTCCTTTTCCGTAGCGGAAGGCGGTCTGCACCGACTTCTTGATGCGGGTGAGACTGTCTTCGTGCACCTCGATACGGTCAATCACAATTTCGATGTCGTGGGTCTTATAGCGGTCCACCATCATGCCAAACTCAATCTCGCGCATAGTGCCATCGATGCGGACACGGGTGAAACCTGCTTGGCGGATGTGTTCGAACAGCTCGCGATAATGTCCCTTTCTGCCTCTAACCGCAGGAGCCAGGATGTTGATGCGATGACCTTGAAAATCTTGCAGAATCAAATCGGTGATCTGCTCTTCGGTATAGCGCACCATAGGTTCGCCAGTGTTGTAGGAATAGGCCGTTCCGATGCGGGCATACAGCAGGCGCAGGAAGTCATAAATCTCCGTGATGGTGCCAACGGTAGAACGAGGGTTCTTGTTGACCGACTTCTGCTCGATGCTGATGACGGGACTCAAGCCTGTTATCTTATCCACATCGGGGCGCTCCATATTGCCGATGAACTGTCTCGCGTAGGCCGAAAAACTCTCCATATAGCGACGTTGACCTTCAGCATAGATGGTGTCGAAAGCCAGCGACGACTTTCCGCTTCCACTGATGCCGGTGATGACCACCAGCGCGTTTCGCGGAATGCTCAAGTCGATGTTCTTCAGGTTGTTCTCCCGAGCACCGAGAATCTCAAGGGTTTTATCTTCGCTGAACTCGTTCATTTCTCAATTATGGGCGGCAAAAGTACGCATTTTTTCCTTACCCGCACGCTGTTTTCACTCTGGTCTTTTCGTGTTATCATAGAGCCATCTCGGACTTACCTCAGTGTTATCTCAAAGTTACCTCAAAGTTACCTCAAAGTTACCTCAGAGAGGCTATAGGCTTGGTATAGCGTTGGTATAGGGTTGCTATAGAGTTACTCTCTGCAAACTGCTGTAAATGAATGAGTTATTGCAAAATCAATCCGATAAGTCTATCTGCATATTGTATTGCTTTGAAATATAGATAGTTACGAGGGCTCTTGCTCTTGGACTGAGAGGCCGATTTTGCGACTGCAAAGGTAGGCAAAATTCTCGGATTTTGCAAGCGGTTGACGAAAAAAAAGTGTATATTTGCACCGTATTTAATATTAGGTAATAGTCATGGGAGAAGTGACACTATTAGGCATTCTTGCAACTGGAAAGGAGATACTATCTTATGTTTCATTAGGCATTGATTTAAAAGATGTCATCAGTGACTATGTTAAGTCTAACAGTAAGATGGATGCTTTGGTGAATAAGGCTGTAAACCAGGCAAGAAGAGGCGCAAACATCGATTCTCAGCACTATTATGGAAAGCCTTTAAGCGATGAAATACTGAAAGAAGAATTATTGGACTTGGTGCAAAAAAAGGCAACGAATGTACTGAATGATGAGGAAATACCAAACTGGCTGGGTAAGAGTGGTTTTGAAAAGTTTTATGATTCAATGATGCAGGATGTGGGATTTTGGAATTATTTGCATCAACAAATCGAAAGCCGTCAACATTTACTCCAACTTGGTATGCTTGCTGAATCAGAACAACTATTGAAGAAAATCGAAGCCCAAATCGAAATCCTATCACAGCATTCTTCAAAACTGCCTGAATGGTTTAGCCCTTATGATGAAGAGTTGAAGGCTGACAGAAAGAGAACCTTTCTTCATCAAGCAACGGTGAGTCTTATTGAACAAGGCAAAGTGTTCAGGGGGGCGGGTGTTGAAAAAGTAAAAGGCTTTCTGAACAGCAATAATGTTTGTCTTGTAAAGGCACCAGAGGGTAGGGGAAAGACTTTTCTGTCCCGAATAGTCGCTTTTGATTTTCATGCGGAGAGAAAAGAAGTGTTTTTCGTTGATTTTACTAAAATTGATGACAAATATGACCAACTTGAACGTATTAAAGATGTCTTGAACATTTGGAAAAACAACAAATACACGAATTACTTCCTTGTGCTTGAAAATGTTCATGCTTGTCAGAAATTGTCTGAATTAATAGAGGTAATTGAGGATTGGAGATGTTTTGATGCGGAGATGGATAAAGGGAATGTCCAGTTCCTGTTGAACACTCGTCCGACAGACGAAGGGGTGGATTGTTTTAATGAATGGGAAGAAGTGGTTGAGTTGAAGCCTGACAGAGAGGCTATTGCCAAGGTTATCGAAATCTATTTCGGAGAGGCAAATGGTCGGCAACCATTTGAAAACGAAGATTCAAAAAAGGCATTTGTCAATAATATATGCAAAGAGGGCGATATTCGCAATGGAACTAATTTGAGATTGCTGGGATATTATTTGATGACTTGGTTGGGTGATTCATCTATTGAATATGTGTCGGATGTCAATGAGAGCAAGATTATAGAAAAAGTCAAATAATGCTATTTTGGTGAAAAGATTGGAACGATAGATGATAAAGATTTGGTTGTGCTGTTGTATTTCAGCAGTATTTTCCAATTCGATGTTTCGTTACATAGGGACATAATCAACCATTCAAAAGTTTTCGAATACGATACCATACCTAACAGAAATGTCCGCAGCTTAGATAAGTTTGTAAATCTACCGTACAATTTTCTGATTAAAAGACAAGGACGGTATTTTATGGCTCACTCTTTTGACGCTTATTTTTTATGTAAGGCGATTTGCGATTATAGAGGAGATGTTTACGCGAAAAAAACGAAACAGTTAGTGGAGACATTTGTTAATGCCATATTGGATAGCGGAAACTCAAGAGATTTCAATAAAGACTTTAGACTATTGTGGTCTGGCATAATTGCAAGAGAAGATGAGTTTAAAGAAGTAGTATTCTACTTGACCCGAGAGGATATGGCAGAAAGAATAATAAATGAGCTTTATCCTGGTTTTGTTGCGTACTTCTTCCATCCTGAAAACCATGAAACCCCGGACCCGGAGGCATTAGTTAAGTATTACAAGAAAAACATAGACTGGCTGAAACCAGTTATCCTTGGGTTAGAACCAACCCCTCTTGGTCATTTACATACAGTCTTTAAAAAACACCTGAAGAAATACTTGAAGTATGATTGTTTTGAAGACATCTTTAAAGACCCCAATGACTTAGACAAATATTTGAGTGCCAACTATCAAGTTTTTCAGAACAATCAACTTATTACGGCCATAAGTAAGTTAGGGAGTGCGTATAAAGAAATGCTGAGAAAGCATTATGAAGCTAACAAAAATCTGTTGAAACCGTTGTTCCTTGGATGCTCCCCGACAACTCTTATCTTTAACTATAAAACCATAAATAAGCAATTGAATATTAATATTGTCAAAGACATATTTAAAGATCCTGATGATTTAGACCAATATTTGAGTGCCAACTATAAAGTGTTCATGAACCATCAACTTATTATGGCCATTAATAAGTTAGGGAATACGCATAATGAAGTACTGAAAAAGCATTATGATGCCAACAAAAATCTGTTGAAACCGTTGTTCCTTGGCTTATCCCCGACAAATCTTACATATATCTATATCGCTTTTTGGGATTATTTGTATTATAACATTGTCATAGACATTTTTGGAAATTACAAAGATTTGGAGAAATATTTGAGGGACAATGGCGATAAACAATTCGTACAAGATGATGCTTTAAAGGCCATTAATGAGTTGGGGGATGAACACAAGCGGATTCTTGAACGGAATAATGCTTTTAACTATTTCTTTTATTCCTTCCCCCAAAAGGGTTTTCGTATCGGCGAGGGGTATATTTATAAATGCTGGATAGAAATACATCCTTTTGACGTTAAACGCATTAAAAACAACAGGTTCTATCTTGATGGAGTCCCATGGGCTTATATTCATAAGTTTGTCTATGTCATTAACAGGGATATGACTGAAGAGACTCGGCAACAATCTGTTGATATTGTAGAGGCCATTATCCGAATTGTATTAGCTAAGAAAAATGCCTTGTCCTATGCGTCAGCTAAAGACTTGTCGTATTTTTACGCAAACGTCACTGCGGTCGACGAAACCATCGGTCGGAAATTGTTGGAAGAAGCGTCTGTACGAGTAGATGTCGAGAATAGATTGGCTGCTCCTTCTTATACCGTTGGCGATTTGTATTTGTTTGACCTTTTCTTTTCACAACTTTGGTGCAAAGCTATATTGGAACCAAGAATCATCAATGCGGACAATGAACAAAAAAAGATAATCAAAACCTGGCATGATGAGCTGATGACAAAGCATCAGGGAAAAGAAATAACCCAAGGAAGTCTTTGGGAATATGTCCACCAAAATTGTTATCCAACAGAAAATCCACCTACGGATGCTCCATTGGTGGGTGGGGTGTAAACCGTCAACGCGTCAATTTCATTCCTTGCTTCTCATCGGCTTGTGTGTCTTTGCGAATTTTCCTGCCGGAACCTTAATGTCGTAACTCTTTCCTGCCGAAACGGTTAACGAGTTGCTGCGCAGCCAAGGGTTGAAATACTTCAGCATCTTGTAGTTGGTACCTTGCTCGTAGGCGAAGTCGATGAGGTTGGGGATGCTTTCGGTGACGGTAACAATGTTGTATTCAAAAGGTTGGTACCATCCGTTGTCACCAATCTGGAATCCGTATTTCTCAGGATTCTCGGTGATGAGTTTCAGAGCGAGTATGCGAAAAACGTAGCGTTGTGTCTCCTCAGCTAACCTCATATCGTAATAGGAGTCGACACGTTGCTCCTCTATCGTTCTGGATATACGACTGTTGCCGCCGTTGTAGGCTGCTGCAGATGCGGTCCAGCTGCCAAACTTGCGATAGGATTCCTTGAGGTATTTGCAGGCTGCAACCGTTTCTTTCTCCACATTGTAGCGCATATCCACTTCCTTGTTGATTTCCAGTCCGAATTCTTTTCCTGTGCTCTCAAGGAATTGCCAGAATCCCACCGCTTTTGAAGAAGAGACGGCATTGGTCAATTCGCTTTCAATCATAGCCAGATACTTGAAGTCTTCAGGCAGACCGTACTGCTCCATGATGGGCTCCATCACGGGAAACCAGCGTGTGGTACGCTTCAGCGTCAGCAAAGTGGTGGAATGTCTGTATGTGTTGATAATCAGTTCCCTTTCCAACCGCTCACGGACGAAGAACAAGTCGAGGGGAACCTCTTCGCCGCAGAAAGTCATCGATTCGGGCAATTCTATATCGTGGGTGAGGTGGTCGATTTGGTCAAACGACAGGTATTCACGATCGGTTCCCTGATATTCTTCCAGTTGCTCGTCGTTGGACTGGGCCAGCGAATACGTGACGGCAGCCGTTACACCTATTAATATAATAGCCAGCCCGCAGGCCAGAAGAATGTTCCTTGTTCTCATATTTGCGATTTCAAATTTCAAAACGGAGTAACAAAATCTTTGAACAACGGCGAAACCTTATCCTTATCTGAGAGAATCGGGTTTTCAATGTTCCAGTTGATGTTCAAGTCGGGGTCGTTCCATCGGAGACTGCCCTCAGAGGCTTTGTTGTAGACGTTGGTGCATTTGTAAGTAAACACAGAATGGTCCTCCAGGCAGACGAAGCCGTGGGCGAACCCTTCGGGAATCCAGTACATGAACTTGTTGTCTTCATTGAGCACCACCGACTTCCATTGCCCGTAGGTAGGCGAGCCTTTGCGCAGGTCGACGGCCACATCCATCACAGAGCCTTTCACCACTCGTACCAGTTTGCCTTGTGCGAAGGGTGGACGCTGGAAATGCAGTCCGCGCAGGACACCTCGCATCGACTGCGACTCGTTGTCCTGAACGAAACGCATGTCAAGCCCGTGTTCCAAGAAGCGTTGCTGATTATAACTCTCGAAGAAATAGCCGCGCTCGTCCTGAAACACGTCCGGCTTGATGATTAATAAATCCTTTATCTTAGTCTCTATGATTTCCATTTATGTTCTTGTTTAACTACGAATTACACGAATTAGACGAATGGTCGTCATCTGTTCAATCCGTGTAATCCGTAGTTTTATTGAGTGTCTTCAATGATTATAAATGAACGCATTCATTGTAGGCCGCAGCGGCTGCCTCCATAATGCCTTCCGACATAGTGGGGTGGGGGAATACCGCATGGATGATGTCTTCGCCTTTAGCACCCAGTTCGCGGCACAAAACGGCTGAGGCCACCATTTCGGTCACATTGTCGCCAACCATGTGGCAACCTAACCAGTCACCCGTCTTTGCATCGAAGACGACCTTGATGAATCCGTCGCGGTTGCCGGCAGCGGTAGCTTTACCCGATGCGGTGAAGGGGAACTTGCCAATCTTCACTTCGTAACCGGCGGCGATAGCCTTTGCTTCGCTCAAACCGACGGAGGCGATTTCGGGCGTGGTGTAGGTGCAACCCGGGATGTTGGCGTAGTTCAATGGCTTGGGGTCGAGTCCACAAATCTTCTCCACGCAGATGATGGCTTCATGGTCGGCTTTGTGGGCTAATGCGGGTCCGTGCACGATGTCGCCAATGGCATAGATACCCGGCACGTTGGTGCGATAGTAGTCGTCCACATTGATTTTACCGCGCTCCGTGCTGATGCCGAGGGCTTCAAGTCCGAGGTTGTCAATATTGGTCTGCACGCCGACGGCGGATAACACGATATCGGCTTCCACAGTCTTTTCGCCTTTCTTGGTGCTGATGGTGCATACGCACTTTTCGCCTGTGGTATCAACATGAGTTACCGAAGCTTCTGTCATTACGGTCATTTTCAGTTTCTTGAAGGCACGCTCCACCTGTTTCGAGACTTCTTCATCTTCGTTAGGCACAACGTTAGGCAAGAATTCCACCAGCGTTACCTTCACACCCATAGAAGTGAAGAAGAAGGCGAACTCAGAGCCGATGGCACCCGAACCCACAACCACCATACTCTCAGGCAATTTGTCGAGTACCAGAGCCTGACGGTAGCCGATGATTTTCTTGCCGTCGATGGGCAGCGCGGGCAATTCGCGCACGCGGGAACCTGTGGCGAGGATGATGTCATCAGCTTCATATAGAGTGATGTTGCCTTCTGCGTCGGTCACCTCCACCTGCTTGTCGGCAGTCAGTTTGCCGTATCCGGCAATGACTTCCACGTTGTTTTTCTTAAAGAGGTATTGAACACCCTTGCTCATGGTGTCGGCTACTCCACGACTGCGGGCCACTACGGCCTCCATATCGGGTTTCACTTCGCCTTCCACCTTGATACCGTAGTTCTCGGCGTGATGGATATAGGTGTAGACCTGTGCACTTTTCAGCAATGCTTTGGTGGGGATGCAGCCCCAGTTGAGGCAGATGCCGCCCACTTCGGCTTTCTCTACCACAGCCACTTTCTTACCTAATTGCGATGCTCTGATGGCAGCCACATAACCTCCTGGGCCGCTGCCGATAACGATGATGTCGTATTTCATATTTATGTGTTTTTATGATTTTCAATGAAAGCGCGAAATTACAAAAAAAATGGAAAGCGGGCGAATTTCTTTCACACCTTTTTTCCGATGAACCTGACTACTAACCCTAATACGGCGTAGGCCAACAGGAATGCCGCCCATGAAGGCAGACCGATGGCAGATGGAAGAACGCCCAGCAACAAGGCGACTACACCGACACTCAAGGCATAGGGCATCTGGGTGCTGACGTGTTGCAAGTGGTCGCATTGGCTTGCGAGTGAACTCATGATAGTGGTGTCGGAAATCGGGGAGCAATGGTCGCCCATTACGGCACCCGCCATCACGGAAGCCACCACGTTATAGAATAACGGTATAGTGGCTTCTTGGGACATTCCATGTTGTTGACAAAGCATCCACGAAGCAGGCAGGATGAGTGGATAAAGAATGGCCATCGTGCCCCATGAAGTACCGGTGGAGAAACCTATCAACGCCGCTAATATAAAGGTGAGTGCGGGTACGAATACAGGCGAAATCGACCATTGCAGCAGGAGCTGTGAAACAAAGTCAGCCGTGTGCATATCTTTGGTTATTAAGGCGATAGACCATGCCATAGTGAGAATCAGAACGGCATTGAACATCGTCTTGAACCCCTCTATCATAGCCTCCATGATTTTTGCGAACTCCATCGAACCCCGTATAAGGGAGATGATAATGGAGACGAGCAGAGAAATCAAAGAAGCCCAAAGCAGGGCGGTGAAGGAATCGGCGTCCCCAATAGTGGTTGACAGTTTGGAAAAGAATCCTGTGGAGGGCTGGCTCCAAACGGAGGCATCGTATCCTGTGGCTATGAGTCCGCCGACGGTACATAGAATGAGTACTCCCAAAGGTATCAGGGCGTCAATGGCATGTGTGTTGACATGCTTGTCTGTGTCCATTGAGACAGCAATGGCTTTTGATGCCCTTGCTTTGCGCTCGGCTTTCAGCATAGGCCCATAGTCGCGCCCGCTTAGGATAATCATGAGGACAAAACCCAAAGTGAGAAAAGGGTAGAAGCTATAGGACAATGAGTTGAAAAACACGGAATAAGCCGATACATCGAGGCCAATGGCACTAATGCCGTCTTGGATATAGCTCAGTTCAGCTCCAATCCATGTGGTGATGAAAGCTATAGCCACAACGGGTGCTGAGGTGGAATCGACGATGTAAGCCAGTTTCTCGCGCGACACTTTCAACTTGTCAGCAACAGGACGCATGGTGTTGCCTACGATGAGTGTGTTGGAGTAGTCGTCGAAAAAGATGCTGAGATCCATAATAAAGGTCATCAGTTGTCCCGACTTGGGACTTTTCGCTTTTCTGGAGAGCCATTTGACTACGCCTTGCATCCCGCCGTTGACGGTGATGATGCGAACCATACCGCCTATCAGCAGGGTAAAGACAATGATGAGAACATGATCGTGGTCGTTGATTGAACCGACAATATAGGTATCGACAGTCCGTAACAACCCACTTCCCAAGGCGGGGAGAGGTCTTAAGCCTTCTGAGTACAATGCCATTAGGAAGGTGCCTGTCAGAATGCCAAGAAAGAGTGATGACAACACCTCTTTTAATATGAATGCCATTACGATGGCGATTAAGGGGGGAAGCACCGACATCCAAAGAGGCATTGTTTCGGTCACTGGTCCGGTCACATACAGTAGTACAAAACCAATAATTAGGACAAACAGTATGGTTAGTAACGCAGTTTTTTGTCGTTTCATAGGCATGAATTTGAGTGACAAAGGTAGTTATATATATAATAAAGGTGATGAATTTATCAAAATTCTCTTTTTCAATAAATTTTTTCCTCTTGATAATGAGTGGGATAGCGATAGTGATTGAAAATAATTGAAAAAAGTGCTTGCTGGTAATTAAAAAGGTTGTACTTTTGCACCCGCTAAAGACGAGAGGGGTGCTAGAGAGCGGGGTTGGACGTCTGAGGCGATAAAGTTCATTGAAAGCTTGAGGCCAGCACAAGAGACAGGCGGGGCCGCCGCGAGGCGCCGCTCCGCGCTGGGATAAGGAAAACAACGAG
>Ga0265301_10001179_pt1 | contig 35269 bp, 29 predicted proteins | sample AusTroGonzalo_MG_2_FD_193488 | JGI IMG/M metagenome (GOLD analysis project Ga0265301, IMG submission 193488) | Bovine rumen microbial communities from tropical cattle in Woodstock, Queensland, Australia - Gonzalo_04 | ecosystem: Host-associated > Mammals > Digestive system > Stomach > Rumen ...
TTTGAGTTGCTCGGCATTGACATCGAAGCTTTCCCCGTGATGCATGATGGCAGAGGGGCGATGGGCTACCGCTTCGACTGCGAAGGGCATTCGCTGTGCATCGCCACGGATATCGGTATGCTCGACAAGGTGGTGAAGGAGCAGATACGCAAGGCCGACAACCTGGTGGTGGAGGCCAACTATGATGTGGAGATGCTTGAAAACGGGTCCTATCCTTATATCCTCAGACAGCGCATCTCGGGGCCGTTCGGACATCTGAGCAACATGGAGTCGGCACGTTTTCTGGCCGAAATCTACCATCCGGGCATCAAAAACATTATGCTCTGCCACCTCAGCGAGAACAACAACACCCCCGAGAAGGCCATGCAATGCCTCTATGAGCAGTTCCGCCTGCGCCATGTGCGCCTGGATGTCAACACCAGCGTGTTTCCTTTGCCCAGACACAAGAGCACGGGTTTCGTGTATCTGTAGAAAGGCGCCATTTTTCCACAAATCACCAGCCATTCCACGTGATTCCACAGTTTTCCACAGTAGGTAGGAGTCTTGCCTTTCCCTGTAATTGCTTGATACACTGAAAGCATTGTTTTTATTATTAAATAGGTATGAAATATGCTGTGTCGAAAAGAAAATTTCAAACAAAATGAGAATCAGATTATCAGTTTTCGCTTTGTCGCTCGCAGCCTTGCTGGCATCATGCAATGTGGAGCGTTCCGAGAAGTATCAAACCCTGTTGGCCGAGCGTGATTCGCTCTATACCGAAGTCGTGGCTGCCAAAGGCGGCTTTGACCAGGCACTTACCACCATCAACGAAATCGAGAATGCCCTTGAGTCGGTACGTGCCGCCGAAGGCATCATCATAATGGAGAATGAGGAAGGCGACACCAACAAGGCCGTCTCGGAAATCAATGCCATCCAGCAGACCTTGCAAGAGAACCGCAACAAGATTGCCGACCTCGAGCAGCAATTGGCCAGTCAGGGTGCAAAATCGAAGGCGCTGAACCAGACCGTCAGCCGTCTGAAGAAACAGCTTGAGGAGAAGGATGCTTACATCAACTCGTTGAAGACCGAGCTGCAGCAAAGCCAGCGCCAGATTGCCGAGCTGAACACGCAGGTGTCGGACCTCAATGAGAACATCGAGAGCCTGAACGAGAATATCGACGTGTTGAGCGTTCAGAATGCCGCCCAGCAGGCCACGATCGCCAATCAGGACGCCGAGCTTAACACGGTGTGGGTTTGCATCGCCACCCAGCAGGTGCTGAAGGAAAAGGGCATCATCAAGAGCGGCCTGTTCCAGCCCGCTGAAATCAGCAAGCAGGGCCTCGACAGAAGCCAGTTTATGCAGGCCGACAAGCGCGAATTGACGGTGGTCCCCCTGAACACCAAGAAGGCCTCGCTCGTCTCGACCCATCCGGAAGGCAGCTATGAGATTGCCGACAACGAAGACGGTTCGAAGGTGCTCACCATCAAGGATAAGGAAGCCTTCTGGAGTATTTCAAAGTATTTGGTTGTTTCTATCAAATAATTCCGTACATACGGAATCTGCTCGTTTTCAATTTTTTTCACAACGCCTTGTTACGCCTGTAACGAGGCGTTTTTTTTTGTAGATTTTTTGTTTGTCGGCAAAGAAAAAAAGACTAATTTTGTGGCGTGAAAACGAGAATCCTGGTTGTAGAAGACGATGCTGCATTCGGCACGATGCTGCAGACATGGCTGCGCAAGAGCGGCTATGAGACGGTGCTTGTGTCGCATTTTGAACAGGCGAAAGCCGAAATCTCGACCCATCCCTTCAGCCTGATTCTTACCGACTTGCGTCTTCCTGATGGCGACGGTATCCTGTTGATGTCGTGGGTGCGCGAGAAGATGAAAAGCCGAGTGCCCATCATCGTGATGACGGGTTATGCCGAGGTGCAGACCGCCGTCTCGGCGATGAAACTGGGGGCATTCGACTATCTCAAAAAGCCCATCAACCCGAGCGTCCTTGAGGAAAAGATTGCGGCGGCCCTTGAGTCGTCGGAAGAGGAGTCGGGCGAGTCGTTCCTGCCTGCCAAGAAACAGTGGGTGAGGGGTAACAGTCCGGCGATGCTGCGCCTCTATAAGCATGTCGAGCTGGTGGCACCCACCAAGTTCTCGGTGCTTATCTTGGGCGAGAGCGGCACGGGCAAGGAATACATCGCGCGGATGATTCACGAGCTGAGTCAATATAAGGACGGCCCCTTTATCCCCGTCGATTGTGGCAGCCTGTCAAAGGAGCTGGCACCCAGCGAGCTGTTCGGCCATCTGAAAGGCTCATTCACCTCGGCGGTAGCCGACAAGAAAGGTGTGTTTGAGCAGGCCCGTGGCGGCACGGTGTTTCTCGACGAGGTGGGCAACCTGCCCTATGAGGTGCAGATGCAGCTGCTCCGCGCCTTGCAGGAACAGAAGGTGCGTCCTGTGGGCTCGGCTACGGATATCAATGTGGACGTGCGCATCATCGCCGCCACCAACGAAGACCTGGAACAAGCCATCAGCGAGGGCAGGTTCCGTCAGGATTTGTTCCATCGCATTAATGAGTTCGCTGTCGAGGTGCCGCCTTTGCGCGACCGCCTTGAGGATTTTGATGAGCTGACGGCATTCTTCATCCGTCAGGCCAACGAGGAGCTGGGCAAAAACGTGAAGGGCATCACCCGTGAGGCCTCCGACCGACTGAAGACACAACGCTGGAACGGAAACCTGCGCGAGTTGCGCAATGTGGTGCGCCGCTGCGTCCTCTTCGCCGACGGCGAGAGCATCGACCTGGACGACCTGCCTGTGTTTGCACAATCGGTGAGAAAACTCGTCGTCGAGCCTGAAGACGACTGGGCCTTGCGTCCTGACCACGAGAAGGAGCAGATTGAAGCCGCCCTCCGCAAGGCAAGGGGCAACAAGACCGTTGCGGCCAAGCTCCTGCAAATCGACCGTAAGACTTTATACAACAAGATGCACCTCTATGGGATTGAGCTGTAAGGCTACTCAATTCCGTATTTCTCAGCCAGCAAGTCCATCAAGGCATCGGTCTGTTCCATGAATTTCAGCGCGTCTTCTTTCCATTGACGGTAGTGTTTCTCTTTCTTTCCCTTTCCGCGCAAGGCGTTCATCTTGGAGAGGAAGGTGATGTCGCGTTCAAGCTGGGTGAACATGGGCAGCATTTTGTGGCACAGCCCCTGTGCTTCCTCAAATTTGGATTGTTCTATCAGGGAGTTCATCAGCACCAGGTCGTCGGCAGTCGACTGCACAAAGACCGTCAGAACCTGTCGGATAGCTTCTTCATCGTCTCCCATCACCTTGCAGAACTCAGGAAAGTCCTCCGAGAAGGGACAAGCGTCTTGAGCTTGGTCGGCGTTGTCGTCCACGGTGCCAAACATCGTCTCAAGCTGTTTCATGTTGAAGGGCTTCTGCAGGAACCCGTCGAAGCCCTCCTCGCGGGCTTTCTCGATATTGTATTCGATGCGGCCTGTCATCAGGATGACGGGCTTGTGGACGTCGGCCTCCTTGACGAGGAAAAGGATGTCGTTGCCGCTGACGGCTCCCATCTCGCGGTCGGTGAGGACGTAGTCGTAGTCCCCGATGTGTTGCAGTGCGTTGTCGAGGTCGTTCATCGAGCGGCAAGGGATGGATTGGTGCCCCAGGCGGTGGAGCATGGTGCTGATGACCGAAAGCAGGGTGTTGTCGTCGTCGGCCACCAGGATATTGAGGCTCTTGCGCTCCGAGGTCTCGTCTTTTGTCTCAGGCGTGTCGACTTCCTCAACAGGCAGTCTGACTTCGAAGTGCGAGCCTTTCCCCACTTCCGAATCGATGTGTATTTCGCCTCCGAGCAAGTCGATGAGACCTTTGACCACAGTCATTCCGTAGCCGGTGCCTTCGGCAAACTGGTTGTAGCTCTTGATGCGGACGAAGGGCTTGAACACCTCCTCGCGTTGGTCCTCGGGGATGCCCACACCGGTGTCGATAATGTCGAACACCAAAAGGTTTCGTCCCAAGCGCGCCTTGAAGGTCACAGAGCCTTCCAGCGTGTATTTGATGCCGTTTGAAATCAGGTTGGTCAGTATCTGACGGATTTTCAGCTTGTCGGAATTGATGAAGGTGGCTGCCTCGATGCTGTTCTGGAAGTCGAAGTTCAGGTTCTTGTGTTGGGCGATAGGGGCAAACATCTCGGCAATCTCGGCGCAGAGTTGCCCGATGTCGAACGTCTCGTGGATGACCTCCAGCTTGCCTTGCTCGAGGCTGGAGTATTCCAGCAAGTTGTTGAGCAGGTTGAGGATATGGTCGGCGGACTGCTGTATCGAGTTGATTTCTTTCTCGTTGCCGGTTTTGTCCATCAGCTCGACGTGGCCCATGATGGAACTCAGCGGCGCTTTGATGTCGTGGCTGACCGAGAGGAGCAGCTTATGGCGGCTTTCCATAATCTCCTCCGTCTTTCGCTTGGCTTCCTCGGCGGCACGTCGGGCGCGGTAGCCCTTGCTGACGTCGCTGATGATCATCACGATGAAGATGATGATGAGCAGCAGGGTGGTGGCTCCGGTAAACAACAAGGTCTCGGTGTTCTTTTTGACGTAGGCTTCGCTGTCCTCGATTTCTTTGATGATGGAGTCGAGGATTTCCTGGTTCAGCTTAATCAGTAGGGTCGAGATTTGTTCCGATAGCTGGTTGTCGGCTTTGACGAGCTCGCGTGTCTTGTTCTCGTAGGCTTTTATCTTTTCCCAATATTCTGCTTTGGCCCGCTCCGAAAGGACGCGCAGATCGGCCAGAATGGTGAGCGAGTCGGGGTGATGCTGTTGGATGCGTAGCGTGTCGGTCTTCTCGATGGTGATGTGGACCAGGCTGTCTTCCGTCTCGGCAGGGTTGAACACATCGCCGATACGACCCCAGAAGCCTTTCTTTTCCACAGGTTTGCTGATGCGGATGACGGTGTCTTTGGATACGGTAGTCACCACGATTTCGTCTTCGGGCTGGGGCGGTCTGTAGTTGTCGATGGTGCGGTCAAACTCCGCCAAGGGGTTGAAATCATGGAACTGGCGCGACAGCTCGGTGCTGATTTGCCCCTTGCTGTTGATGAGCTTGTCGATTTCCAGAATCATCAGCTTGTTGTCTTCGCTGAAGCCAAACATCGCGAGCGAGTCGGTCTGATGGCGGATTTCTTTTTTGTAGGTGTTGAACTGGCGTTTGTATTGGGCCTGTTCGGTGAAGGCGTACAGGTTGGCGGCGTTTTGCGCTCCGTGGACGTTCTTGGTGAACCGGTTGGCCCAGTCGAGGGTGGCGTGTTGCGTTTTGATGTTTGAGCGTTGCCCCTCGATGGATTTGCGCAGGTTGACGATGTAATAGAACAAAGCGGCACAGAGGGCCATAACGAACAAGTAGGTGATGACCACCTCCCAACTCGTGCGACGCTCATATCTGTGGAATTGCTTTGCCATGATGCCGCAAAGATATATCTTTTTTTTCTATTTTTGCTTGTTGAAACACGTTATGTCCAATCAGACCCGTTCCATATTGCAACGTTATTGGGGCTTTCCCGCTTTCCGTCCCCTTCAGGAAGAGATTGTCGACTCCGTAATGGCAGGAAAAGACACCTTGGCCTTGCTGCCTACAGGAGGGGGCAAGAGCATCTGTTTCCAGGTGCCCGCTATGGCGATGGAGGGTCTATGCCTCGTGGTGACGCCGCTGGTCGCTTTGATGAAAGACCAGGTGGCGGGTTTGACCCGCAAAGGCATTGCGGCCGCTGCGGTGTATTCGGGAATGCATCCCGACGAGCTGGAACTGGTTTATAATCAGGCCGTCTATGGACGATTGAAGTTGTTGTATGTGTCGCCCGAACGTCTTCAGAACGCACAGTTTATTGAGGCGCTGAAGCGGATGAAAGTCTGCCTGCTTGCCGTTGACGAGTCGCATTGCATCTCGCAATGGGGCTACGACTTTCGCCCGCCTTATCTGAAGATTGCTGAAATCCGTCCTTATATGCCCCATACTCCTGTGCTGGCACTTACCGCTACGGCTACGGCCAGGGTGGTCGATGATATACAGGTCCGCCTCGGGTTCAAGGAGAAGAATGTGTTCAGAGGCAGCTTTGAGCGCGAGAACATATCTTATAAGGTGTTGCAAGAGGCGGATAAATTCGGTGTCTTGCGCCGCAAGTTGGAGATGATGAGGGAGGGAAGTGCCATTGTGTATGTGCGCAACCGAAAAAGGACACAAGTGATTGCCGAATGGCTCAATTCGGTGGGTCTGTCGGCGACATTCTATCATGCCGGCTTGGACGCACGTACGCGCAACGAGAGGCAAGACCTTTGGATGGAAGGAAAGACAAAGGTCATCGTGGCTACCAATGCCTTTGGTATGGGTATCGACAAACCCGATGTGCGTATGGTGGTCCACATGGACTTGCCTGACAGTATTGAGGCGTATTATCAGGAGACGGGTCGCGCAGGCCGCGACGCAAAACCCTCTGAGGCGCTGCTTCTGGTTTCTCCTGCCGACATTATCCAAATACAAGACAACCTGGCGAAGTCGTTCCCTGATTTGGAACGCATCAAGCTGATATATAATGCTCTGGGGAATTATTACAATATCCCCGTAGGGGCTGGAGCCAATATGTCGTACCCCTTGGTTCTCAAGGACTTTGCCGACAGATACGGTTTCTCGCTTCTTGAGGTGTTTCACACTTTGGAGATTCTGGAGAAAGAGGGCTTTTTGATACTCTCGGAGGGTTTTGATGAACCTTCGCGAGTGATGATCAAAGCCTCGCGGGATGATATCTATGGGTTTCAGGTCAACAACCCGACCTACAGCGAACTGATCAAGTGCATGTTGCGCAGTATGCCTGGCGTGATGACGGATTTCGTGAAGATGAACGAGGAGACCGTTGCCAAAAGAATCGGTCTGCCTGTGGAGACGGTCATAGGACAACTGAAGAAACTGGAGGCCTGGCATTTCCTCTCATACGCCCAAAAGGACGGCAAGCCGCAGGTGCTTTTCCTTTCCGAGTTTGTCGACACGAAACATTTCAACTTGTCGAAAGAGAACTACCACGACAGGAAAAGGGATGCCGAAGAGCGCATCAGGGCAGTGGTGGATTATGTGAACAACAAGGAGGAATGCCGCAGTAATCAGCTCCTCCGATATTTTGGCGAGGAGAAAGCGCAACCCTGTGGGCAGTGTGATGTCTGTCGGGGCAAAACCAAGCAGCGTCCCGTGGAATATGAAACCATTGAAGAACGTCTGTCAGGAATTGTGGGAGAGGAGGGTGTAACGATGGGAGAGGTGATGCGGAAGTGTGCCGATTTGGACCCCGACCGTTTAATGTCAACTATTCGTTTCCTCATCGACAACGGGGTGCTAAGTCTTGATGCGGGCGACTGCCTGTCAAAGAGCAACAAAAAAAGCCGTCGATGAGGACGGCTTTTTTACTTCGTTTGTTGAAGTTTGGCTTATTTCAGCAAGTTGCTGGCGGCTTTGAACTTCACGATGTTCTTTGCGGCAATCTTGATGGCTTTACCAGTGCGGGGGTTACGGCCTTGACGGGCGGGACGTTTCATCACAGCCAAGGTGCCAAAACCGACGAGGGCAATCTTGCCACCCTTCTTGAGTTCTTCTTTAGAGGCATCCAAAAGGGCGTCGACAGCTTTTCTTGCATCAACTTTAGTCATGCCAGCTTTTTCGGCAACGGCATTGATCAAATCTACTTTATTCATTTTGTTATAATTAAAGGGTTAAACGTTCGAGCGACAAAAATAATGTATTTTTGAAAAATACAAGAGTTTTTTCAAAAAAAAGTACATTTTTTTATCCTTAAAGGAATATTTTGGGGGTAAATAGTGCTTTTGGAGCCTAAAATTGGGCTTTCCAAGGTCCAACAAACTGGGTTCCGCGTAAAAAGTCGGCTATACTCATCCGCTTTTTTCCGGCTTGCTGCACCTCGGTGAGCAGGAGATAACCGTCAGCGAGGGCCACTTTGAGATATTTTTTGTTGTCGGTGAGAATGCTTCCTGTTGCCTCTTTGGGTTGGGCGGTCTCCATCTCGGCAGCGAAGACTTTCATCTCTACGCGTCCTCCCTCGTCGGAAGTCAGGATGGTGTGGGCGGCAGGGTAGGGCGACAAGCCTCTGATATGGTTGTAGACGCTTTGTAGGTCGCGGCTCCAATCGATTTTGCAGAATTCCTTGGAGATCTTGGGCGCAGGTTTCAGACCGCAGTCCGTTTCCATCTTGTCCTGCTCCAGGGCAACGACATTACCCTCTTCGATTTTCCGAATGGTTTCAACCACCACTTTGTTGCCCAGTAGCATCAATTCGTCGTGTAATTCGCCGGCGTTTTCGTCAGGACGGATGGCCACTTTTTCGCGCAGGATGACGGCTCCTTTGTCGATTTCCTCGTTGAGGAAGAAGGTGGTGAGTCCTGTCTCCGTCTCGCCGTTGATGATGGCGAAGTTGATGGGGGCGGCGCCACGGTATTGAGGCAACAAAGAGGCGTGCAGGTTGAAGGTGCCCAGACGGGGCATCTGCCATACGGCCGCAGGGAGCATCCTGAAAGCCACCACGATGAAGAGGTCAGCATGAAAAGAGGCCAACTGTTGCAAAAACAGCTGGTCTCTTAGTTTCTCAGGTTGCAGCAGCGGTAGGTTGTGCTGCAAAGCAGTCTTTTTGACTTCGGAGTACTGAATCTTTTGTCCGCGTCCTGCCGGCTTGTCGGGCATAGTTACTACTACTGCCACTTCATAGCCTGCGGCAAGGATGGCTTCGAGTTGCGAGGCAGCGAATTCGGGCGTACCGAAATAGGCTATTCTCATTTCATTTTCTCTTCCAGGTAGGAGATGTTCTTGCTGATCTCGAAGGCCTCGTTGCTCAGCGGATAGTCCTTCTTCAGGAGCTTGTAAGCCTCAAGGGCTTTGCCGTAGTTACCCATGATTTCGTAGGTCATGCCTTCCTTGACGAGGAACATCGGTGAGGTGAAGTCGTTGGGGTTCTTACGAGCGGCTTTGGCATAGTAGCTGACAGCATTCTGGTTGTCGCCCATCTCCATGTAGCAGTCGCCGATGGCACCCAGAGCCATAGGAGCAAGAATCTGGTCGTTGCTCGTGTACTTCTTCAGGTGCTCGATGGCTTCGGAATACTGACCTTGCTTCATGTAGCTGATGCCGGCATAGTAGTGAGCCAGCTTTGCGGTTTTGGTGGAGCCGTAGTCGCTGATGATATCAAGGAAGCCGAGGTTGTTGCCGTCGCCGTTGAGAGCGTTTTCGTACTGCTCGTTTTCAAAGTACTGTTGGGCCTTGAAAATCTGGGCACTGGCACTAGCGTTGCGCTTGTTCATGTATTTGGTCACGCCAAAGATGCCGAAGGCCACCACCAACAATACGATGAGGATAGTCCAAAGGGTCTTCTGGTTGTTTTCAATCCAAAGTTCGGTTTTGCTTAAGGCTTCTTCTACGTTTTCGAGCCTCTCGTCTCCTTGTTTTGTGTCTTGTTTTGCCATTTTGATTCGAATTTTTGAGCTGCAAAAGTACGCTTTTTAAGGATATGAAACCCCAAATTTTTCATTTTTTGACTTTTATTTTTGTCGATTGCTTGTAAGGTTTTGATTTTTAGCATAGTAAGCGATTGGGTTTATGGTTGTTTTTGGCGAGGCAAAAAATGTTGTACCTTTGCAGCCTCGTTTGATGAATGAAAGCCGATGAAGAAAAGCAGATTCTATGATGGGCGGGTTATGGAGACCTCGGAAACCAATGGACGTGGGACACACGATTTTGGCCTTCGTGATGCGGCCTACCTTGAGTTCCTGTCGCAGTTTGTCACCGACGAACGTCGGCAGCGTTTCGAGGAGGTGCTGGAGTGGCGCACCCGTCATCTGACCGTTGTCCTTGAGGATATCTTCCAGCCTCACAATGCAAGTGCGGTGCTGCGTACTTGCGATTTACGGGGCGTACAGGACATCCATGTAGTGGAAAACCGTAATCACTATGCGGTGAATCCCGAGGTGGTGATGGGCAGCACCAAGTGGTTAAGTCTTTACCATTATGATGCGTTGGAGTTCAACACGCCGGCCGCTTTCGAACGTTTGAGGAACGATGGCTATAAGATTGTGGCCACTTGTCCCCATCGTGATGACTACACCCCCGAAACCTTGCCGCTTGACGAACCGCTTGCGCTGGTTTTTGGTACCGAGAAGGAGGGCCTTTCCGACTATGCCATCGAAAACGCCGATATGCATGTGGTGATTCCCATGTTCGGGTTCACGGAGAGTTACAACATCAGCGTCTCTGCCGCCCTGCTGCTCTACACCTTGACCAACCGCTTGCATTCTTCATCGGATATCGACTGGCACCTCACCGAAGCAGAGCGCAACGCGGTGCGTCTGTTGTGGACACGCCGAAGCTTGAGCCGCATTCGCCAATATGAAAGGAAGTTCGCGGAGCTTCACCCCGAGTTCGAATAAGACTTTTTACGCTTATCTGTATGCGGGGTATTCCAAAAAGTGTTACTTTTGCCGAAAATATGAATTGAGGAATGAAAAAGCTTGTGATTATACTGGCGGCGCTGACGCTGCTCTTTACCGCCTCCTGCAAAAAGACCCGCTATTGCCGCTGCACCACGATTCAGAACGACGAGGTGGTGAATCTCGGTGAGGATTTCTATGTCATTGAGGACGGCTCTTCTTGCTCAGATCGCGCTAAGGAAATCGTCGGATGGGGTCAAGTGATCTGCACCGAGGTTTCGAAACAGGAAGCCACTGGTGAGGAGAACAAGTGGTGGGAGGACCTGTTTGGCATTGGCGGAGGGAAGAATTGAAATTCAAGGAAAAAATACTTCTTGGGGTTAAAATCCTTCTCGGACTGGTCTTCATTGTCTCCGCAGTGTTGAAGGTCCTCGACATGGACCGGTTTGAGCTCTACATTTACAGCTATCATTTCTTTAGCCTTAATCTTTCTTTTTTGGTGGCCCGTGCTGCCATTATTTTGGAATTGGTTTTGGGCGTCTGTCTCGTCACCAATGTCTTTCATAAGCAGGTGTGGTGGGCAAGTATGGCGATGCTCGGCTTTTATACCTTATTATTAATATATGCACTCCTTATGGGACGCACCGACAGTTGCCATTGCTTCGGCGACTTCCTTCAGCTTGACCCGAAACAGAGTCTTTTGAAGAATGTGGCGCTGATGTTGCTGTTTCTGCTCGTCTATCGCGTTGAGGAAAGGAGAACCCCATTGTGTTGGCCAATCTTTTCCCTCGCTTTGATAGGTTCAACTATTACCGTCTTCGCCGTTTCACCCCCAGATAACTTCACAACAGCCTATCGCTCGGAAAACAACTTGGACGAGGCCTTGTTTGACGAATTGATTGACGGGCCACAGCTGAACAACCTGCATCTGAGAGAAAGCAAGCAGGTGGTTTGCTTTTTCTCCACGGGATGTGAGTACTGCCAGATGGCGGCACAAAAGCTCGCCTTAATGCAGCAGCATTATGGATTCCCATCTGAGAACATCACTTGCGTCTTTATGGGCATCGAAGAGAACATTCCTAAGTTCTTTGCTGAGGCGCAATCTCCTGAATATCGCTCCGTGTTGTATTCGGATGTTGTCCAGCTAGTGAAGGCTATAAACGGACAGTTCCCCACAATTGTCCTTGTGGGGAACGGTACCGTTGTTGAGACGTATGGTTTCCGCGACATGAAAGAGGCGGAAATCAAGGCGTTCTTTACTCAACCATAATTTTAAGGATTTCCACGTCGGTCTCCCTCATACCATTGCGGCCTAAGCGTCCAATGTGGTCGATGGTCTCTTCAGCATCGTTGCCGATGATACCGTCGCCACCGAGCAGATTGTCGCCGTGCTTGCTCATCTCATAGCCGAGTATACCTGCCTCAACAGAGAGGGCGATCTTGCCTGCGCATGAAGGCTTGGCACCGTCACAGACGATACCGGCGGCCATACCCAAGGCGTTTTCCAAGGTGTGCGTAATGATGTCGAGGCTTTCACCCATGAGGTAGGCGATGCCACAACCCGCAGCACAACCTGCGCTTACGGCACCACAGTAGGCCGACAGTCTGCCGATACCCGTCTTCTGGTGAATGGCGACAAGGTTCGACAAGGCCACAGCACGGATGGTGCGTTCTTCGTCGATACCGTATTCCTCAGCGTAGGCGAGGACGGGCAGGCATACCGTCATACCTTGGTTGCCACTGCCCGAGTTGATGATAACGGGCATCTCGCAGCCACTCATGCGGGCGTCGCTGCCAGCCGCAGCCCAGGCTTTGGCTTTTTGACGCACGTCGTTGTTGAAGCGGAGCAAGGTGCTACCCACGTTGGCACCCCATTTGCTGTTGAGGCCTTCCATCGCGATAGCTTTGTTGCAGGTCATCTGTCGCTCAATGACAGGACGCAGGTCGGTAAGGTCAGCGGTAGTGGCGAAGTCGTAGATTTTGTCCATCTTCAGACACTCTCGGTCGGTCATGTTGGCGTTGGTGTCGGAACACTCGCACTCGAAAATCGACTCGCCGTCCTTTTCGATGCTGACCACGTTGGTGTGGTGTCCTGCGATACGGACACTTGAGGAATGCTCCTCGTTAAAAAGTTGCACGGTGACATCCAGACGGGCGACGCAATCTAAAGGCTCGACCGTAATCAATGTGGTTTCAAGGAAACGGGCGATGTCTTTTTTCTGTTCGGGCTTTACATCGGCAATAACTTCCAGTATGTTGTCGGGGTTACCCGCCACGATGCCTGCCGCCACCGATGCCTTCAAGCCTTTCAGGCCTCCGGTGTTGGGCACGATGACACTCTTCACGTTTTTGATGATGTTGCCGCTGGCCACAATCACCACGCGCTTAGGCATGGTTCCCAGCACTTTGCGCGCCTTGGCGGCAGCGTAGGCCAGACATATCGGCTCGGTGCAGCCCATAGCAGGGACGAGTTCCTCTTTCAGTATGTTCAGATATGAGGTGTAGAGACAGTCGCTTTTGTCCATTGTTCACGAAATTTGAAGCAAAGATAAGTTTTCTTTTATTATTCCACAGGGATGTCCTTGTTGACGTTCTTCGAACCCACGAGGGCGTAGAAGAGGATGTAGGCAATGCCGAACACAATCACCCAGTAGCTCTGGAGATAGCCGGTGCCGCCAAAGCCGTCGACGATGGCGTTTTGGAGCAGAGGCAGGATGCCACCGCCGCAGACCAATGCCATAAAGATGCCGGAGGCCTTTTCGGTGTATTTGCCCAGTCCTTCAACGGCGAGGTTGAAGATGCCGCCCCACATCACAGAGGTGCAAAGACCGATGCAGACGAGGAAAGCTGCGTTCAGCGGGATATACTCAATGCCGAAACCTTTGACGCCATTGAAGGCGGGGAACTTGACCATATTGGTAGGCGAGACAAAGATGGCCAACAGCGTCAGGACGATGCCGATGCACGACACTACGGTCAACATGGATTTGGCGGAGACTTTGCTGCCCACGATGCCGCCAATCAGTCGGCCTATCAACATCAGGAACCAGTAGGTGGCTGCTACCGAGGCGGCCACGTCGTCGGGGTCGGAGATGTTGCCCAATACACTCAACTCGGGGTTTTGCAGCCATTTGTTCAGCACGTTCGGGACGCCGACCTCAACACCCACATAGATGAAGATGGCGATGGCGCCCAGCACGAAGTGACGGAAAGCCATGGGGCCTTTGCCGGTCTCTGTTTTTGCGGAGCTCTGCTTAGGTTGTTCGTTCTCCGGGATGTCGGTCAGCAGGATGACCACAAAGGCGAAGGCGAAGATGCCCAATGCGGTGTACATCAGCGGGAAGACGTCGCTGATTTTGGCGTCCATAATGCTGGGGATGAGCAAGCCCGTGATGATAATCACAGCCGTACCGCAGAGCGAGTTGAACGATCCGCCAATCTGGATGAGCTGGTTGCCCTTGTTGCCGCCACCGCCCAAGCGGTTCAGCATAGGATTGACGACGGTATTGAGCAGGCACATGCTGAAGCCGGCGATGAAGGCGCCAATCAGGTAGACGAAGAAGCTCTCGGCTACACCTGAAAGCGTCTGGATGCCGACACCGATAAAGCCAACCGCGATGGCGATAAGGGCTGTGGTCTTGTAGCCTTTCTTCTGCAGCAGGGAGCCGGCAGGGATGCCCATCACGGCGTAAGCGATGAAGTTGGCAAAAACGCCGAGCGTACCTTGCCAGTTGGGGATGTTGAATTGGTTTTTCAGGATGTCGCCCATTGGTGAGGCCAGATTGGTCACGAAGGAGATCATACCGAAGAGCAGAAACATCACGAGAATCGGAATCGTGTAGTTCTGTTTTTTAGCAGAGGTTTCCATAGATATCAGAGATTTAAAGATTTAAGATTAAAAGGTCGAGAATTTGAAGATGATGGTTTCGCTGTATTCCTCGCCTGAGCGGAGGAAGGTGTTGGGGAAGTTCGGCTTGTTGGGCGAGTCGGGGAGGGCTTGGCATTCGAGTGCGACGCCTGAGTAGTCCTCGTAGGTGTGCCCGTTCTTGCCTTTCGGACAGCCTGAGAGCCAGTTGCCCGTGTAGACCTGTATGCCCGGCTGGGTGGTGTAGAGCTGCACCATGCGCCCTGTCTCCTCATGCGAGAGTTCGGCGGCAAGGCAGAGCTTGTCCTTGGCAATGCCATCAATTACCCAGCAGCTGTCGTAGCCCTTGCCGTTGATGAGGTCGGGGAAGGGCTCCTTGATGTCGCGTCCAATCAGTTTGGCTTCGGTGAAGTCCATTGGCGTGTCAGTCACCTGTGCCATCTCGCCCGTGGTGATGAGCTCGTTGGTGGCGGGCAGGTAGCGCGAGGCGTTCAGGCGCAGCTTGTGGTCAAGGATGGTGCCGTTGCCTTCGCCTTTCAGGTTGAAGTAGGTGTGGTTGGTCAAGTTGATGATGGTGGTGTCCGACGAATAGGCGCAATAGCGGATGTTCAGCTCGTTTTCGTCGTTGAGGGTGTAATACACCTTGGTCACCAGCTCAGCGGGATAGCCTGCCTCGCCGTCTGCGCTGAGGTAGGTGAACACTACACTCTCACCGTTGATGCGGCTGGCCCACTTCTGGTTGGCGAAGCCTATGGTGCCGCCGTGCAGGTGGTGCTTGCCGTCGCCGGTGTTCAACTCTAATTGATACTCCTTGTCGTCAATCTTGAAGCGACCGTTGGCGATGCGGTTGGCAAAACGGCCAGGTGTCTTGCCCGCACAGGGACCGTCGTTGTAGTAATCCCACGGATGGGGATACCCCAAGGCGATGTCTTCCATATGTCCGTAGCGGTCGGGCGTGACGATGCTGACGATGCCTGCGCCGATGTCGCTCAGCTGCACCTTGATGCCGTTGGCGTTGGTCAACGTGTAGAGCTTGATGTCTTTGCCGTCAGGGGTTTTGCCCCATATCTTTACGTCTACATTCATTGCCATAAGTTATTGGGGTACACACCCTTTTCAATCAACTCGCGAATCTTCCGCATCACCTCGGGTTTGTCTTCCTTATAAGTGACGCCGAACCATGAGGCGTTGCTCGACAGCACCTTCAGCTTGGCGGTGCCGTCGTTGATGCTTTGGTTCACCATCAGCGGGATGAAGAACTCGGCTTTGATGTTGGTCTGTGCGGGACCTTTCAGGAACTCGACGAAGCCCTTCTCGGAATAGGCGAAGAAGTCAGGCGTGAAGCCGAAGAAGTTCATCGACACCAGTGAGTCCATATCCAAGGGATGGCTGCCCGTCTCGTCGGTGTAGGCTGCGCCGCCTTCGGGAGTGTGACCGATGGCGGTGCGCTCGACGATGGTCTGCAGGTTGCCCTCAGCGTCGGCGGTGCAGATGCCGCGACTCACGGTGCCAAAGTCCGACATCGTGTTGCGCAGCTTGTAGGCCACCATGCTGTAGGCGCCTTTCTTGCCCTCGCATTCCATAAGGTAGTTGGCCAGCACCTCGTAAGCTTCCTTGCCGTAGAAGTCGTCGGCGTTGATGGCGGCAAAGGGCTCGTGGATCACGTCCTTGGCCATCAGCACAGCGTGGCAGGTGCCCCAGGGTTTCACACGGCCTTCGGGGACGCTGAAGCCTTCCGGCAACTTATCCAAAGCCTGGTAGACATATTCAACGGGGATGCCGAATTTCTCAGCATTGTTGACTTTCTTGAAAGCCTCGGCGAAGTCCTCGCGGATGACGAAGACCACCTTGCCGAAACCGGCGCGCTTGGCGTCATAGATGGAATAATCGAGGATGGCTTCGTTGTTGGGGCCGACGCCGTCCATTTGTTTCAAAGCACCGTATCTGGAACCCATTCCAGCGGCTAATACTAATAATGTTGGTTTCATTGTATGTTGAATTGTTTGTTGTTTAATTGTTTAATTATTCGTTTGTAGGGCTGTCGTATCACGGCAGCCGCTGTTTTGATGTGGCTGCCACAATGTGACAGCCCTACAACAAATCATAATTGTCTTGCGCCATCGGAAATCACGACATCATAAACCTTCGGTTCGTGGCCGAATTTGGCGGCGAATTTCTCTTTCGCTGTGGCGATGAACTTGTCGTATAGTTCCTCTTTAACGAGGTTAATGGTGCAGCCTCCGAAGCCGCCGCCCATCACGCGGGAACCGGTCACGCCGCATTCCTTGGCGAGGTCGTTCAGATAATCCAGCTCCTCGCAACTCACTTCGTAGAGCTTGCTCATTCCGAAATGTGTGCCGTACATACGGTCGCCAACGGTCTCATAGTCACCTTTCTCCAAAGCGTCGCACACATCGAGCACGCGCTGCTTCTCACCGATGACGTATTCCGCACGCATGTAATCCTCAGCGGGAATCTCCACGTCTATCTCATTCAGCATGGCCATCGTGGCGTCGCTGAGGTATTTCACTTCGGGATACTTCTTGGCGATGTGGGCGCAAGCGTTCTCGCATGACTCGCGGCGACGGTTGTAGGCCGATGAGGCCAACTCATGTTTCACCACGGTATCCAACAGCACCACCTTATAGCCCTTGGGGTTGAAGGGGAAGTATTCAAACTCCATCGTGGCGCAGTTGAGGCGCATCAGGTGACCGGCCTTGCCGAAGAGGGAGGCGAACTGGTCCATGATGCCGCACTTTACGCCGCAGTAGTTGTGCTCGGTGGACTGACCGATGCGGGCCAACTCAAATTTGTCGATATTCAGATTCAGCAAGTCGTTGAGCGCAAAGGCGAAGGTGCTTTCAAGTGCTGCCGACGACGACATTCCTGCGCCAAGCGGCACATTGCCGAAAAAAGCCGTGTCGAAGCCTTCAACCTTATAGCCACGCTTCTGAATCTCGCGGCACACGCCGAAGATGTAGCGTGCCCAAGGCTCGTTGGGTTTGTCCTCCTCGTTCAGGCCAAACTCGCAGTAGGCATCATAGTCGGCTGAGTAGGCGCGAACCTTGTCGGTTCCGTTGAGGCGGATGCAGGCGTAGATACCTTTATCTATAGCTCCCGGAAAAACAAAGCCTCCGTTGTAGTCAGTGTGCTCGCCGATGAGGTTGATGCGGCCAGGGGATGTATAAACAACGCCCTCGTTTCCAAAGCGTTGCTTGAAGATGGATTTCAATTCGTCTGTGTTCATCATGCTTTTCGTTTTCTAAAATTGGGCGCAAGTTAGGAAAAAAAAAGATAGTTTAAGGTGCTTTTTATATTTTTGTGGAAAATTTAGTGTCCTATGCATAGAACGACAACCTTGGTGATAGCTTTGATGGGGTTGGCATTGGCCTCCTGCACCCAGCGCCCCGAGTGCAGCTATCCGATTCCGACAAAACAACAGCTCGAATGGCAGCAGCTTGAAACCTACGCCTTTATCCACTTCGGGCTGAATACCTTTAATGATATGGAGTGGGGCTACGGCAATACGCCGTCGCACACCTTCAATCCTACGCAACTCGACTGCGAGCAGTGGGTGCTGACGCTGAAAGCTTGCGGCATGAAGGGCGTGATTCTCACCGCCAAGCACCACGACGGATTCTGCCTCTGGCCGACGGAGACCACTGACTACTGCATCAAGAACACATATTATAAAGGTGGGGAAGGGGATTTGGTGAAAGAGCTTTCCGACGCCTGCAAGAAACATGGCTTGAGGTTTGGGCTCTACCTCTCGCCTTGGGACCGCAACCAGGCCGAGTATGGCTATCAGGGCTATGTGGACACCTATCATCGGCAGATTGAGGAACTTGTGAGCCACTACGGCCCGTTGTTCGAGTTTTGGTTTGACGGCGCCAACGGGGGCACGGGCTGGTATGGCGGCGCCGACGAGATGCGCTCCATCGTGGCGGAGCAGTATTACGATTACGAGAAGGCGAGAGCCATCGTTTGGAAATATAGTCCCGAGGCTTCCATCTTTGGCGGCACGGTGCCCACGCTGCGCTGGATTGGCAACGAGAAAGGCATTGCCGATGCCACGCAATGGTGCATGTACAAGAAAGATTTTGAGTCGCTGAACGCCGAGAAGAACCTCAAGCGGGGTTTCCGCGACGGCGACATCTGGCTGCCCGCCGAGGTGGATGTGTCGATTCGCCCCGGCTGGTTCTATCACGCGAGCGAGGACGGGCAGGTGAAGACGGTGGAGCAACTCACCGACCTTTATTATAACAGCGTCGGCCACAACACCAACCTGCTGCTCAACTTCCCGGTGAACCTTGAGGGAAAGATTCCGGCCATCGACTCGGCCAACGCCGTGCAGTGGTACCAAAAGATGCAGAAGGACTTCTCCGACAACCTGCTGAAGGGCTGCAAGGTGAAGGCCAGCCACACACGCGGCTCGCGCTTCGAGGCCAAGCAGGTGCTGAGTGACGACTACAGCCGCTACTGGGCCACCGACGACGGCGTGCGGCAGGCTGAGCTCATCTTTGAGTTCCCCGAAGCCACCGCCTTCAACCGCCTGATGCTTCAGGAGTACATCCCCCTGGGGCAGAATGTCGAGTCGTTCTGCCTCGATTATTTCGCCAACGGCAAATGGCTCCCCATCGAGACCGCCGAGCCGCTGACCACCATAGGCTACAAGCGCCTCGTCCGCTTCCCAACCATGAAGGCCGTGAAGCTGAGAATCCGCTTCCGCGTCTTCAAAGGCACGCTGTGCATCAACCGTGTGGGGGCGTTTTTGGCGGAATGAGGGGAGAAGGACGCTGAAATCTTTTTACGCTCAATGTCGGTGAGGTGAATCCTTTTTATTATTTTTGCGGCTGAAAAGCATTTTGAGAATATGCCAAACATTATGCAAACGATTAATCTACAGTTAGTTACCGCTCTGCATGGGGGGGGGGTAAACTCGCTGATTATCAAGTGGTTGGCATATCAAGCCGTAATATCACTACATCATGTTCCATCCGTTCCGAGGGTGCGAAGCCCTGGGGACGGCTTTTTTTTGTGGCCGCCGTATCACGACAGCCCTACAATCCTGGACAATATTCTAAAGAACAATCAATTAAAACTTATAACACAATGAAAATCGTAAAAATTTGCACTCTGCTTGCGCTCCTGTTGGCGGCAGGCATCAAGGCTTCGGCTGGAGATTTCAACTCACTTTGCTCAACGGGACAATCACTGGCCAGTCTGAAAGCCGGACAAAACCTACCCAAAGAGTATCACGTCCAAATCGCGCTGAATGGCGGCTATGCCTTCAGGACGGCACGCTATGCGAGCGGCCTTTCGGGCGATTACAAGGACTATCTGCGAAAGCTGTCGCGCGGCCCCGTTTATGGCGGCAGCGTGCGGTTCAATGTCAAGAGCGGCTTCAGTTTGGGCCTTCGCTTCGACCGGTTCATGGGTAGCAACTCGGGCTACTTCTATACCTACGACGAATATGGCAACTATTATGAAGGCCGGGTGAGCAACAAAAACTACATCACCTTCGTCGGCGCGTCGATAGGCTTTCTGTCGGCCTGTTCACGCGACGGCAGGCACATGTTGTGCGCCGAAGGCCTCATCGGATACATGGGTTACTTGGACGATGGCGAGGAGTTTGGCTACAAGTACAAGATGAAGGGAGGGACGCTGGGCCTGGGCTATGCCTTTGGCTACGATTACAGGCTTGCCAAGCATATTGCCATCGGCGTGGAAGCCTCCTATTATCTGGGTGCTTTGTCGCGGGTGACCTATGTGGATGAAAATTACATGGAAGAAGTCGATTTGGGCGACTCCAAGGAGGGCCTGCAACGTTTCAACCTCTTGGCGGGAATCAGGTTCTATCTTTGAGGACAAAAATGACTATCATCAAACACCCATCGGAAGACGTGCCCAAAGAGGGTCTGACCAGACACGCATATCTGGTCTGACTAGAAACGCATATCTGGTCGCACCAAAAACGCATATCTGGTCGCACCAGAAACGCATATCTGGTCGAGGGGTGTTTGAGGTACTTTTTAAATAACTCAATTTCAATAACTTAAAAATTTAAGAAACATGGCATTTTTCAGAGAAAGATTTTCGAAACTGACCCATCTTTGGACGGTCATTTCGGTTAGTGTCAGCCAGTACAACACCAAGCGTTTGGCTAAGGACATTGAAAAAGAAAGCACGGTGAGCTACGCCGACGTTTTGGCGGTGCTTGGCTCGCTTCCCACGGTGATGCAGCGTTACCTGGCCGAGGGTCACACGGTCAAGTTGGACGGCATCGGCACATTCTACCTCGCGGTGCAGTGTACCAAGACGGGTGTGGAAGACCAGAAGAAGATTTCGGCTGACCAAATCACCAACGTGAAGGTGCAGTTCCGCCCTGAGATGGTGTCGACAGGTCGTAAAGATAAGCGCCGCAATGTGCTGGTGGCCGAAGACCTGCAATGGACCTACCTGCCAAACACCAAGAAGACCGAAGAGGGCGAGGAACCCGGCGGCACTTCGTCAGGCTCAGGCACTGGCGGTGAAACTCCCGGCGGCAACACTGGCGGCAACACCGGCGGCAACACCGGCGGCAATACCGGCGGCAACACAGGCGGCGGTGGCAACAACGGCAACGAAGGCCCTGAAGGCGAATAATCAGAAAGGCCGCAGGCCCTCACCGTAAAAATCTATCCGTCCGGCTTCTCCGAAGGTTCAAAACCCTCGGAGGGGTCGGGCGGATGCTTTTTTGTCCGAAAGGTCGGCCGCGTTTGGTGGAATTGTTTATTTTTGCAGCGTTAATCAAATTACGACATGTGTAAGATCCCAAACGTAAACGTAGGTATCAAGGATATGGACTTCACTGCCCGTCGGGGTATGTTTGTCGTCCGGCTGACGGATGGTCGCGAGATTGCCGTCCCTGTTTCGATGTTCCCTGACATCAAGCAGATGTCGCTCAAGGAACGCAACGAATGGATGATTCTGGACGACCAGTACTTTACCTTCGAACACATGAGCCGTGTGTATTCCATCCTTGACTTGCTTAAAGTGGCGTAAAACCAAAGAATTGTTGTCATGCAAAACAAAGATACAAAAACCCAGTTTCATGAGGTGTTGGCCGAGTGCCGCAAGATGTTTGTCGACAAGATGAAGGACTACGGCCCCGCCTGGCGCATCCTGCGCACCCCATCGATTACCGACCAAATCTTTATCAAGGTAAAACGCATCCGCACCCTGCAGACCGCCGCCGAGCGTATGGTGGACGAGGGCGTCGAGCCTGAGTTTATCGGCATCGTCAACTATGCGGCGATGGGCGTCATTCAGCTGCAACGCGGCGTGGTCGACCAGCCCGACCTGACGGCTGAGGAGGCCACCAAGCTGTACGACCAGGTGACCAACGAGGCCTACGAGCTGATGACCCGCAAGAACCACGACTACAGCGAGGCCTGGCGCGATATGCGCGTCAGCTCCATCACCGACCTCATCATGAGCAAGGTGCTGCGCACCAAGAGCATCGAGGACCACGGCGGCAAGACCCTTGTCAGCGAAGGCCTCGACGCCAACTATTACGATATGATTAACTACGCAGTGTTTGCCCTGATACTGCTGAGCGAGAAAGAATGATGGAAAAGAAAAAGATGATTCCGTGGGTCAGTATTGCTGTGGCTCTGGCCTCGGCGGTGGGGATTTATTTCCTGCCGAATTATTCGCTGTGGTTTCTTGTGGTGCTGATCGCCAACGTGCTGTTGGCCGTCTATGGTGGCAGGCTTTGTCGTGCGAGCGAAGCGAAGCCGTCTAAGGTCTTGCTCGTCTGTCGCCTCTTGGTCGGTGCCCTTTTCATCTTCAGCAGCTTCACCAAGGGCGTCGACCCCCTCGGCACGAAATACAAGATGCTTGACTATTTTGCCGTCTATGGCATCACGTGGCTCAACGACCTCGCGCTGGTTTTGGCCATGCTGATGATTCTGGCTGAGTTTATCGTGGGCATCTGCCTGATGACGAACATCTTCCCCCGCTTGGCGGTGCTGGGCGCCACCTTATTAATGATATTCTTCACCGTGACGACCCTGTTTGACGCCTTGTACGACCTGGTGCCCGATTGCGGCTGCTTCGGCACCGCCGTCAAGATGAGCAACTGGCAGACCTTCTACAAGAACCTCGTGATTGACGCCGTGCTGATACCGTTGATACTGTGCAACAAGCAGCTGAAGAACGGACTGAAGCCCGTCATCCAGTTTGCCATCGGCTGTGCCTACGCGCTGGCCTTTTTGGGTTTCGAGGTCTACAACTATCGTCACCTGCCCGTCGTCGACTTCATGAACTGGAAGGTGGGCCGACAGATGAACACCGAGCCGCAGGAAGCGACGCGCATCTATCTGACTTACCGAAACAAGGCGACAGGGGAGACGCAGGAATACCTCTCGCCCAACTATCCTTGGAACGACTCGGTGTGGATGAGCCAGTGGGAGTTTGTCGACCAAAGAAGCGAAGGCGGCGCCAACTTTCTTGGGTTTAGTGCCTTGGACGAGGACGGCAACGACGTCACCGACATGATTCTCAACACCGAGAACCTGCTGATGTTCACCTCGAGCGATTTGAACGAGGTCAGTGAGAAAGACTGGGAGAAGACCCGACTGATTACGGAAGCGGCTGACAGCAAGGGCTATACCGTCATCTGGACGGTAGCCAACGAGCCCGAGCTGGTGGAGCAGCTGCGCGAGAAATATGATTTCCTTTACGAGGTGTATTATGCCGACGAGCTCGAAATCAAGCCGATTGTGCGTTCCAATCCCGGACTCATCTGGCTCGACAACGGACTGGTGAAAGACAAATGGAGCTCGGTGGACTTCCCTCAAGGGAAAAAGTTAGAACGATTATTTGTTGAATAACGACTTGGCCGTCATTGCGAGGAGGAACGACGAAGCAATCTAGAAGTGAAGTAAAAAGCCATGGGAGCCTATATCATCAGGAAATTGTTATACGGTATCGCGGTGCTTTGGGGCGTCGCGACGCTGGTGTTTCTGCTCTTCAACATCCTCCCCGGCGACCCCGCCCAGATGATGCTCGGCCAACGTGCCGACCAGGAGTCGGTGAACGCCATCCGCGAGGAGCTGGGACTGAACCAGAGCATCGGCAAGCAGTATGTCGACTACTTGAACGACTTGGTGCCGCTCTCCTTTTATAATATAGCGCAAGGCAAGCAGAAGCTCGAGAAGATTGGGCGATACACCCGACTGGCGACGATAGGCTCGACCGCCATCGTGCTGAAAGCCCCTTATCTGAGGATGTCGTACCAAAGCAAGCGCAAGGTGTCCGACATTCTGGGCGAGGCGTTCCCGAATACCCTGCTGCTGGCCTTTGTGTCCATCTCCATTGCAATGGTGCTGGGTCTGGCCATCGGCATCCTGACGGCGGTGATCAACACCAATTTCCTCAACAAGCTGACGCTGTTCGTCACCACCATTGGAATGTCGTTGCCCTCGTTCTTCGCCGCCATCCTGATGGCTTGGGTCTTCGGTTTCCTGCTGGAGCACCATACGGGCCTCAGCATGACGGGCAGCCTCTACACGGTGGACGAATACGGCAGGGGAGAGTTCCTCAGCCTGCGCAACCTCATCCTTCCCGCCCTGACGCTCGGGATGCGCCCCTTGGCCGTAGTGACCGAGCTGACCCGCACCTCCTTGCTTGAGGCGATGTCGATGGACTATGTGCGCACGGCACGGGCCAAGGGCTTGAAGCCTGTCCGCGTCATCTGCATCCACGCCCTGCGCAACGCCTTGAATCCTGTGGTGACGGCGGTGTCGGGTTGGTTTGCCTCGTTGTTGGCGGGTGCCGTCTTCGTCGAGTACGTCTTCGACTGGAAAGGCATCGGTGTGGTGGTGGTCGACGCGCTCGACAAATACGATTTCCCTGTCATCATGGGCGCGGTGCTGCTCATCGCCGTCATGCTGATTATCGTGAATATCATCGTGGATATCATCTACGGGTTTATCGACCCGCGTGTGAGAATCAGTTAGTTGTAGGGCTGTCACATCGTGGCAGCCGAATAATAAGGGCTGTCACATCGTGGCAGCCGAAAGAAATGTAGGGCTGTCACATCGTGGCAGCCGAAAGAAATTGAAAATGGATAAAGTAGGAACATACCAATTCATCGCTGAGCCCTTCCACTGCGACTTTTCGGGGAGGATGTTTCTCGGCCATCTTGGCAATCAGATGCTGAACGCGGCTGACTTTCATTCCACCGACCGAGGCTTCGGGATGAAATACCTGATGACCATCAAGCGCTCGTGGGTGCTGTCGCGACTCGCCATCGAGATGGAGGAGATGCCCGGCCAGCATGAGCACTATACCGTGGAGACCTGGGTGGAAAGCGCCATGCGGTACTTCACCAGCCGCAATTTCTGCGTGTCGGACGGCAAGGGCCGCGTCTATGGCTACGGCCGCTCCATCTGGGCGATGATTGACACCGAGTCGCGCCAGCCCACCGACATCTACGCCATCGACAACGGCGCCATCAACAACTGGATTGTGACCGACAAGCCTTGCCCCATCGAGAAAGGCGGGCGTGTGAAGATGTCGGAAAACGCCGGTTTTGTCCGCGCCATCGACATACATTATAATGATATAGACATCAACGGGCACGTCAACTCGGTGAAGTACATCGAGCACGTCCTTGACCTGTGGGACATTGCCTGGTATCGTGAACACCGTCTGAAACGTTTCGAGATTGCCTACGTCGCCGAAGCCCATCAAGGCGACCGCCTGAGTTTCTATCGCGAGCAGACCGCCGAGATGGAATACTGTGTCCGGCTGGTGAAGACGGAGCCATCTACGGGGAAAGAAGTTGAGGTCTGCCGATGCAGGTTGGTGTTCAAATAATTCCTATTTTTGTGGAATCAAAATCTTGAATTATTAATCTTAAATCTTGAATACAATGAGAAGCAAAATCGTAGCAGGAAACTGGAAAATGAACCTCACTTTTGATGAGGCTGAAGAACTGGTCGATGGCATCCTCGACCGCTTTGACGAAATGGAAGAACTAAATTGTGAAGTCATCATCTGCCCGCCTTACCCGTATCTGGAAATGCTCACCGACTGGGAGGCTGAGGAACAAAGCTTCAACGTGGGCGCACAGAATTGCAGCGCTTTCGACAAAGGCGCCTATACGGGCGAAGTGTCGGCCAAGATGTTGAAATCCCTGGAAGTGGACTACTGCATCGTGGGTCACAGCGAGAGACGCAAGTACTTCGGCGAGACCAACGAGATGCTGGCCATGAAGATCAACCGCCTGATTGAGAACAACATTTCGCCCATCTATTGTGTCGGCGAGGTGTTGGAGGAGCGCGAGGCTGGTCGCCACTTCGACGTGGTGCGTGAACAGATCGAGAAAGGCCTGTTCCACCTCGACGGCGATGCCATCTATGACGTGGTGATTGCCTACGAACCCGTTTGGGCCATCGGTACGGGCCAGACCGCCACTCCCGAGCAGGCTCAGGAGATGCACGCTTTCATCCGCTCCCTCATCAAGGAGCATTATGACGAGGCCACTGCCGATGAAATCCGTATCCTCTACGGTGGCAGCTGCAACGCCAAGAACGCTACCGAGCTCTTCTCGCAGCCCGACGTGGACGGCGGCTTGATTGGTGGCGCCTCGCTGAAGGTCGACGACTTCGTCTCTATCTGCCACCAGGCCTCACATATTGGAGAGGAATGAAAACATTTGAATACACCTTTACCGAGCCCTCGTCCGACATCCAGCACGATATGCTGACGACGATGTTGGCCGAGCTGGGCTTCGACTCCTTCATGGACGACATGATGGGGCTGAAGGCCTACTGCACTGCCGAACACCATGATGAGGGCGCGGTGGAGCGTCTGCTGACGGAGCCTCCGTTCTCCGGCGTGAAGCTGCTGGGCGTGGAGGAGATGCCCGACAAGGACTGGAACGAGCTATGGGAGGCTTCCTATCAGCCTGTCGTGGTGAACGAGAGGTGCCGCGTCAGGGCTCCTTTCCATGAGCCCGACCCGAGCTTTGAGTTCGATTTGGTGATTGAACCCAAGATGTCGTTCGGCACAGCCAACCACGAGACCACCTCCCAAATCATCACCTTGATGCTGGAGACTGACTTTCGCGGGAAGGCGGTCTTGGATATGGGTAGCGGCACAGCGGTGCTGGCTATCTTGGCCAAAAAGCTCGGCGCCGCAACAACCGTCGCCATCGACAACGACGAGTGGGCCTACCGCAACGCCTTTACCAACTGCGAGTTGAACGGCGTGAAGGACATAGACATCGTTCTTGGAGATGCCCATTCCATTCAAGGCAGCTTCGACGTGGTGCTGGCCAACATCAACCGCAACATTCTTTTGCGGGATATGCACTGTTATGTCGCGGCAATGAACCCCGAAGCCCGTATCTTTTTCAGCGGCTTCTATACCGAAGACTTGGACAGTATCAAGGCCGAGGCCGAGAGGATAGGCCTGCGCTATTGCCGCCACCTGAGCCGCAACAACTGGGTGGCTGCCGAGTTTGTGAAAAATTGAAACACTAATACTTAAACCGATATGAAGAAGGGATTCTTATTCGCCATTCTGCTGTTGATGATAGGGGCGACACCCGCCTGGGCTCAGGCTTTTTTCTCCACCGACAAAGCTCAGTTCTTCGACGAGCTGGGGGCCTATCTGAACACGGGAACCCAGAAACAGGACCGTGACGAGGCTGCGGTGATGATGAACAATCTCGCCGAGGTGTGGAACACCTATTATAATAGTCAGGACGCAGCGATGGTGATTCGCCTGTGCGAGCTGTTTCACGCCAAGAGCGGTCCGAAGGCCTATGCCAACATCTTCCACTTCACCGAACTGGTGCTGAGGGTGCCGGCTTGCGGACTGTCGCATCAGGATGTGAACAACTGGCTGACCTATACCGACACAAAGGCGCAGAAGTCGCTGAACGGCATGGAGAAATACCTGGCTTCATGTCGGGCGGTATTGGTTGAGAAGACCCTTTCGGCAAAAGGTAACTCGAAGTGGATGCTGCGTGAAGCCAAGATAGGTTTCCCTTCGAAAGACGAGTTTAAGCTGACGGCGAACGGCAGTCTGGCCTTGGCCTCACAGAAAGACGAGTCGGTAATCAAACAGACGCAAGGCACCTTCTATCTCGACGACAACCGTTGGGAGGGAAAAGGAGGACGCGCCGACTGGTCGCGCTTCGACATTTCCCCTGAGAAGGCTTACGTGGTTCTGCCTGAGCATTACACCCTGAACCTGAGCCATTCGGAATACGCCATCGATTCGGTGCTGTTCAACGACCAGCAGTATTTCAAGGAGCCTATCCTGGGTCGTTTCGAGGACAAGGTGCTGGTGAACGCCCCCAACGAGAAGACGATGTTTCCCCGCGTGCGCTCCTACCGCTCCGACTATGTGATTCCCAATATCCTTCCGAGCGTTGACTTTGAAGGCGGTATCGGCATGATGGGCAATCAGGTGGACGTGTTTGGCGGTGTGGAGAACAAGGCTGTGTTTCATTTCCGTCAGAAGGGCAGGGAAGTGGTTCGCGCCGAGGCGCAGCGCTTTGTGATGTCGATGGAGGAGCTGCTGGTTTCCGACCATGTCTCCTTCCGCGTCTTTCTGAACGACACCACGGATCAGGGCATTGTCTTTGACTCCATCTACCATAACGACTTGGGATTCCGCTACAACAACAAGAACCGGACGATGATGATTTACCGTTCGGAGAAGGATTATGGCGACGCGCCTTTCCACGATTATTTCCACGGGGTCGACATCTTCGTGGAAGCCATGTATTGGAACATCGACGGCAATGTGGTGGATTTCAGACGTATGGAAGGCGTTAACCCGCGAAGCGAGGGCGAGCTGATGAGTGTCAACTACTTCCGCAACGAGGACTTCGAGATGCTACGCGGATTGGACGGCACCCATCCCATGATACGGCTTGAGAAGTTCCTGAAAGGCTACTATGGCGACAATCCCAACTTCTTCTATGTGGCCGACTTTGCCGCCTACCTCAAATTCCCCATCGAGCAGGTGATTTCCATGCTGCTGCGCCTGCAGGCCGAGGGTTACGTAGAGTATTACGCCGACAACAGAACCGCTTTGGTGTTGCCGCGTTTCTACGATGTGATTGAGTCGTCGCGCGAGAACATCGACTTCGACGTGATTGCCTTCCACACCGTCACCAACGGACGCCAACCCAACGTGCGCCTTGATTTGAACACCAACGACTTGCTGGTGTTCGGCATCACCTCAACGATTGACGGCATCGAGAGCTCGGCTATCTCGCTGAGCGACAGGAAACACGTGGTGATTGTGCCTGACAACGGACGCATCACCCTGAAGCGCAACCACGACTTCAGCTTCTCGGGCGGTATCCTTGCAGGTATGTTTGAGTTCTTCACCAAGGACAGTGAGTTCAACTACGAGGACTTCACCATCAACATGAACAAGATTGACTCGCTGCGCTTCTATGCCCGCGACGGAAGACAGATTGTCCCCGTCGACGGTACGCTGGAAAGGCTGAAAGGCCGTTTGGAGATTGACAGGGGCGACAACAAGTCGAGCCGCTACAACACGCCAGAGTACCCCATCTTCCACAGCGATGCCGAGGGCTTCAAGTTCTACCGCAAAATCAATGGCGGCGTGTTCCATCCCGGCAGCCTCGACTCAGTGCAGAACGCTGACGATTTGGAGGGCAAGTTCTACTACAGCCTCTATCCCTTTGTGGTCGACAGCCTCAACGACCTTTCCATGAAGAAGGTGCGCTTTGAAGGTGAGTTGGTGTCGGCAGGCATCTTGCCCAACATCATTGAGCCGCTTGTGGTGACCGACGACTACAGCCTGGGCTTCGACCATCAGATTGGAAAGAATGAATCGGACAGCTATCCGATGTACGAGGGTCTGGGTCAGCTTCACAATACGGTTCACCTCTCCTCAAGCGGTTTCTACGGCAACGGGCAGTTGGACTATCAGACCGCCGAATTCAAGTCGGATGTCTTCCTGATGTATCCCGACTCCGTGACGGCGGTGACCAACCAGTTCAAGTTGGTGCCGAGGGCCGACGGCACGATGTATCCTACGGCCAATGCCAATGCCCTAAGAATGAAGTGGGACGTGCGTAAGCCCGAACTCACCACACAGACGATCGACAACCCGATTTGTCTGTACGGCGACACCTACTTCTCAGGCAAGACCACGCTGACACCAGAAGGCTATTCTGCCGACGGACAGTTGAAATATGGTCTCACCGAGTTCGACTCCGACCATTTCGCTTTTGACTCACGTACCTTTGTCGCCGACTCCGCCGATTTCCTGCTTTATTCCGCCGACACATCAAGCGTGGCTTTCTCGGCAAGTAACTACCGCGCCAACATGGACTTCGACGCCGCCAAGGTGAAATATGATTATCTCGACCAGACCAGTAACCTCGACTTCCCGATGAACCATTATATCTGTTCGCTGAAGGAAGCCGAGTGGGATATGGCCACCAACAGTTTGCATGTCTATAACCCCGTTGAGAGTTTTGGCGATTATGCGGCGGCTACCACACATGAAGAGTTGTTGGCGATTCATAGTAATGCCTCCAAGTTCATTTCCTTGGTTCCCGGTCAGGACTCGCTGCAATTCTACAGCATGAGCGCGGAATACGATATGACCAACTATGTGATTCACGCCCACGATGTGAAAATCATTCGTGTGGCCGATGCCGCTGTGTTCCCTTATACTCACGATGTCGACATCGATGCCGAGTCGAATCTGGAGCCCATCAATGGCGAACTGCTGGCGGATACGCTGAACGGATACCACCTCTTCAAGGATGCTGTGGTCAACATTCGTAGCCGTAAGGACTATTTGGCGCACGGCGTTTGGGACTATACCAACCAAGCGGGACAGAACACTCCGGTCCGTTTCGATACCATTAGCCCAGTTGAAGGCGTGACGATAGCCCGTGCCACTATCGCAGAGGCGGACGAGTTCAAGTTAAGCACCCAGTTCGGTTTCCAAGGCAAATTGACTTTGGATGCCCAAGAGCCATACGGTTATTATGACGGACACTATGCTTTGCTGGCTTTTGAAGAGGGTGGCGCTGAGCCGGTTTCAGACACGACCATCTCTGCGCTGAACAATTGGTTCGCATCAGCCGTCACAATCAATCCTAATGATATCCGCATACCTATTAATATTAATGCCATCCGCGAAGAGGAACCCAACATGTGCAACGGACTCTATTACGAGTTGGCCATTGATGGTGGCTATTTCGGCTCCTTCCTCACACCTCTTGAGGGTAGGGCGAATACCGACGAGGCGGCTCCGTCAGGCGGAATGCTTTGGTTTAATGCCGATAGCCTGTGCTTTGTGGTGACGGATACTACCCAATACGACGCCAAGCTCCAGCTGGATTCGCGTGGAGTGATTACGGGTCACGGGACGACGGATTTGGGCTTTGAAACACCCTTGGCGAAGTTTGCCGTTTACGGAGACTATACGCAATATCCCAACGACAGCCTTACGCTTCAGGGACTCAACGTGTTCAATGCTCCTGTGTTCGACGACAAGGCGATGGAGGCAATGGCAGAGGTCTTTACCAATGCCGTGGGAATGTCCATCGACCTGACACAGACGAACTATCTGCCTTATTTCCGCTCGGAAAACAACGAGGAGAAGACAGGGGAGTTACTCAACAGCATAGAGCTGTCGGGTGGCTATCCGGAGATGAGGTCCTCCGATTTCTACAGCAACACGATTGTCATCCCCGACTTGAAGATGGTTTGGAACGACAAACTCCATGCCTTCCTATCGGTGGGCAAAATCGGTTTGGGTAACTTCGGCAACCATATCGTGAACAAGTACGTCGACGGTTATGTAATGTTTGACAGACGTTTAGGCAATATCACCTATTATTTCCAGAACGACATGTTCCAGACTTATATCAACTATAATGCTGGCGACGGACAGTTCCAGGTGCATTGTACTTTCGGTGACGTCAACCAACGTTTGTCGGAGACCAAGGAGAAGAATCGCACACGGACTAAGAATGGGCAACAATTCCAGTATGTCGCGGTGCCTTACGAGTCGATGCTCGACTTCCTCAACCGCTTGAAATACGCGGGCATCGGCGTTGGAGGATACTGATATTTCACTTTTTTTCGACAAAAAATGCAGCCGTGTTTCTATTATTCGTATTTTTACAAGCTCAAATCTGAAAAGAATAAACAAACTATAACGCGATGAAATTCATAATATCAAGCATCAAATTGTTGAAGAGCCTGCAAGCCTTAAGCGGCGTTATCGGCTCGAAGAACACCTTGCCCATTCTGGATGACTTCCTCTTCCATTTAGACGAAAACCAGCTGAAAATCACCTCGTCGGATCTTGACGTGACCATGACGGTCTGCCTTGTTCCTGATAGGGTGGAGGGTACAGGCGAAGTGACCATCCCGGCCCGCTTGCTCCTCGAAATCATGAAGAACTTCCCCGATGTGCCGATTACGGTGTCGGTGGATAACAGCACGCTTGCTGTCGAGCTGATTGCTGGCGAAGGACGCTACAAACTGGCCGGTCACAAGAGCGATGAGTTCCCGCAGCTGCCTGCAATGGCTGATACAGCCGTCTGGGAGATTCCCGCTGACGTGTTGGCCAAGGGCTTCGAGAAGACCGTTTTTGCCACAGGTACGGATGAGATTCGTCCCATCATGTCGGGTGTGTTGATGGAGATGACCGAAAACCATCTTACTTTTGTGGCCACCGATGCCCACAAGCTGGTGCGCTACAGAAGGATGGATGTGAAGTCGGATGTGGTGGCATCGTTTATTATGCCCAAGAAGCCCATCAACCAGCTGAAGAGCATCTTGACGACCCTTGCCGACGAGCCGGTGCGTATTGAGTTCAATAGGACCAATGCCTCGTTTGTGTTTGGCGACTATCAGCTGATTTGCCGCCTCATTGAGGGCCGTTATCCCAACTACGACGCAGTCATCCCGAAGCAAAACCCCAACCTCCTGACCATTGACCGTCAGACCTTCCTCTCGGCCATTCGCCGTGTGGCAGTGTTCTCCAGCAAGGCCACCCATCAGGTGCGCTTCCGCATTGCTGGTCAAGAGCTCACTTTGACTGCCGAAGACATCGACTTCTACAACGAGGCTAAGGAACGCCTGACGTGCAGCTACGAGGGCGACGACATCGAAATCGGCTTCAACTCACGCTTCCTGCAGGAGATGCTGGCCAATTTCGACTCTGAGTCGGTGAAACTCGAGATGTCGGCTCCCAACCGTGCCGGTATCTTCACTCCCGTGGAGAACGAGAACGAGGCAGAAGACCTGCTGATGCTGCTGATGCCCGTGATGCTGAACTGATTGGCATCAACAATGAGAATGAAAAAGCCCGCTGAAGGAATTCGGCGGGCTTTTCTTATTGGGGCCGGTTTGAAGTCTTATTTCACTTCGATTGTCGAGGTGCCCACCACGGTGATAGGCAAGCTCATTCCTTGCTCGTTGAGGGTCATGGAGATATTCGACTTTGTGGTGCTGGCAGTCACCAAGCCCGTCTGGGGATGGATGGAGGCAGTGCCGTTGTAGGTGCCAGTGACATCCTTTGAATCGACTGTGCCAGTGAAACTAACATCTACGCTTTTCTTGGAAATGGCAGTAACGGTGTACTCCATATTCACTACGATTTCAGTGTTGCTGACGTGTTGTGTTTTCTTGGAGTTCCATTTGCTGCCAACGGTTACTTCCTTTTCGGGGAGCTCGATGATGGCGTTAGAAAGTTGGTTCATGTCCATGTCGATGCTGTCGCCGACGAGGTGTCCCGTTGCGTCGTAGGAGATGGGGGTGGGGTTATTGAGGGCTTTCTCAAACTCTTTGGTCTGACCTGCCAGCATGGGACTGGTCTTCTCAGGGTGCTCTGAGTCGTATTCAAGTTTCATGCCCATTTGCGACATGGACATCTTGATGGCCTCAATCTGCGTTTCAAAATCGCTCTGTGTCTCGGTGACTTTCTTCGCGTTGAACGACTGCCTGACTTCCATGGACTGTGACATGCTCATGGTTTGTCCTTGCATCTCAATCATAGTCATCGCGTTTGTTTTTGAGGTAGCGGTGTAGGTTTGGCCTTGCTTGGGTTGAAGTCTCAAGGTGACGCCAGTGGCCAAGGTGAAAGAAAGAGCTGCCAATCCGACGAAGACCAGCAACATAGGGATAAGGTGTTTCTTTTTCATTGTTTTGAGTTTTAATGATGATTGTTTTGTTTGATTTCGCTTATTAATATTAGGTGCAAAAATAGTAAAATTTGCGTTTATGGCGTCAAACGCACCATCAGCACGCCGTGTGAGGGAATGCTGGAGACCACATTCTTCGCCGTTGATTTGGCGATGGTCTTGTGCTGCCACAAGTCATACACTTTATAGTCCTTACCGGTTGCACGTAATTCGGGAATGTCGTTCCAATTGAAGTTGAGCTCCCAGGCATCTTCGCCACGATTGAAGAAACACACAGCCCATTCGTCGTTGGCCAATTGTTTCACCCATATCTGCCTGTCACCCATGGCTATGGAGAGATGGGCTTGAATGCCAAGTGGGTCTTGGTCGATGGCGATGACGTCTTTGTTGGTGAGGATGCGGCGGGTGTCGTCGCTCATGTTGTTGAGGTCGTTGCCAGCCATAAGAGGTGCAGCCAGCATACACCACATGGAGAAGTGGCTTTGGTCTTCGATGGTATTCATCCCGCCGTTACCGACTTCCAGCATGTCAGGGTCGTTCCAATGACCTGGACCATTGTAAGAATAGAGGTCTTGCACAAGATTGATGATATTGACCATTCCGTGACCGCCCCAGTCTTCCTTGCCGTCCCAAAGGTTGATGATGTCGCCTGTGGCTCTCCAGAGGTGACCGATGCCTTTTCCCCATTCCCAAGGTTTGGTGCTGCCCCATTCACAGATGCTGAACACGATGGGGCGTCCGGCTTCTTTCAAGGCTTCACGCATGATGGTGTAAGCCGTCTTTGAATTGGTCTGTCGGTTGTTGCAGAAGTCATATTTCAGGTAATCCACCCCATTGCGGGCATAGTAAAGCGCGTCTTGGTATTCATGACCCATGCTGCCCGGTCGTCCAGCGCAGGTGTGGGTGCCGACGCAAGAGTAGAGACCGAATTTCAAGCCTTTGGAGTGGATGTAGTCGGCCACATACTTCATGCCGTGTGGGAAACGCTCGGGGTCGCAGACGATGTTGCCGTCCGCATCGCGGTCAATTTGCCAGCAGTCATCCACGACAATGTATTCGTATCCTGCGTCCTTCATGCCCGAGGCGACCATAGCGTCGGCGGCCTCCATGAGGAGCTGTTCGCTGACGTTGCAGCCGAATTTGTTCCAACTGTTCCAGCCCATGGGCGGGGTAGGGCAGAGGGCTTCAAATTCCTCTTGGGTGAGAGGTTGAGGCTTGCCATTTTGGGCGTTTGCTTTGAACGAAAGAACCAGTCCTACTAAGACCAGCAACATAGGGAAAAGGTGTTTCTTTTTCATTGCTTTGAGTTTTAATGATGATTGTTTTGAACTCGCATTTTAGTATTAGGTGCAAAAATAGTAAAAAAGAAAACTCTCTCTCTGTATTTTTAACTGCAACAACTGCAACAAACTGCAACAAATCCCCTAAACCGCTCCCTGATTCCTCCCTGATTCCTACCTGAATGCTACCTGATTCTCCCTGAAATCAGAGAAAAACAGGGTGTATATAGATGCTTGTCAATGATTTAGAAAAAATTTGGTTGCATACAAATAACTTTTTGCCTTATTATTCGTAAAGCACGGAAATTTGTCGTATCTTTGCAGCACCAAAACCAAAAACGTCAACCGAAAATGATGCCAAAAACCAAAATTCGTCTAACTTTGACTTTACTCCGGCCTAACACTGACTCAACAAGGGTCTAACTTTGATACAACCTTGATACAACATTGACTCAACATTGACTTAGCA
>Ga0265301_10001180_pt1 | contig 35236 bp, 65 predicted proteins | sample AusTroGonzalo_MG_2_FD_193488 | JGI IMG/M metagenome (GOLD analysis project Ga0265301, IMG submission 193488) | Bovine rumen microbial communities from tropical cattle in Woodstock, Queensland, Australia - Gonzalo_04 | ecosystem: Host-associated > Mammals > Digestive system > Stomach > Rumen ...
ACAAGTGCTACGACAAATATTAACTTCTAATACAGACGATATTAACTTTACAACAATAGATTTAAGAACGGGAAGTGCAAGTTGTAATGGTTGGTTACAATATAACAATGGTTCAAATAATTTTACTATTATAGGTGGTGGAGTTTTTGAAATAGATTTTAATGCAAACATAACAAGTGCAACAACAGGACAAGTAGCATTAGCAATTAAATCAAATGGAAATGATATTGAAGGTACAGAAGTAGACACAGAAGTTACGACTGCAAATACATATACTAATGTTGGTTTTACTAAAATAATTAGGACTTGTCCAAGAACAAATACAACAATAAGTGTAGGTAGTTTAGCAACATTAGGTGGAGTAACTCCTGCAGTTGAAACAGAAGTGCCTACTATTAAAGATGCAAACTTAATCATTAGAAGAATAGCATAGTGAATGATAATATAAATAGTTTATCGTTAGTATTACAATTAATAAGTTTAGAGATATTATTAAAAGATTATAATAATAGTGATCTAATGAATGAATTGCAGATACAAGATGAATTGTATTTAAAAAAGATAATCAAACAAAACGAAAAGATTATAAGTTTATTGAAGAAAGGAGATGATTAAGTTGGAAGATAAAGTTATAGAAAAAATGACAGGTAGTATTGAAAAGATATTAAAAGAAGGATTAACAACAAATAATATAGATAATCTGTATAAGTTATCTAAAATAAAACATATGGCAAAGGAGGATAAAAATATGGATAATTATGGAAACTATGGCAATTATGGCGGTAGACCGGGTTATGATAGTTATGGAGAATATGGACGTAGAGGTTATGATATGAAATACAGAGGTAGAGATCATTTGGACAGAATGTATGATGACTATGGTAGATATATGGAAAGTCGTTCTAGATATGGAGCAAGTGAAGAAACGGATAAGTCTTTTCATTATATGATAAAAGCACTTGAAGACTTTATTAAAGTATTACACGAAGAAGCAGATACTCCACAACAAAAACAACAACTAAAAGAAGCATTACAAAGAAGTATAATGTAATATGTATAAATATTATAATGAAAATCCATTAAATAAATATGAAGATGACTGTGTAATTAGAGCAATAAGTTGTGCGACTAACAAAAGTTGGGACTATGTGTATGATTATTTAAGTGATATAGCACAATACGAAGGTACTTTATTAGATAAAAGAGATTTTGTTATTAATTATTTAGATAGAATATATCAAAGAATAAACACTAACGGAAAAGTTGGCGAAGTCTCCGCTAAATATCCACATAATACATTATTAATAACAATGAATGGACATATAGTTTGTAGTAAAAATGGAATTATATATGATACGTTTGACTGCCGAGATAGAGAGGTAGAGTATGTATGGTTAGTAAATTGAGTGCGTTTTGCACTCTTTTCTTTTTTATTGTATAATTAAGTAGGTGGTGCTATGAAAATCGCAATTGATAAAAATAGTTTGAATATCACAAAAGAAAAAAGCAATGAATATATATACTTATTTGATAACGAGCCGTTAGAAGAATTAGAAAAATTGGATATACATTGTATATACTATAAGTATTGTGATTATGTTGATATTAACTTAACAGAATACGATATTGAATGTATGAAAAAAGCAAAACCAACAGATATAAATTGGAATGTTCTACCACCTAAAAAAGATTATAAAATAGGAATAATAGTACCGAATTATAATTATGACCATACAATTGAACATTGTTTGAAAAGTATATTAAAGCAAACATATAATAATTATGAAATAATACTCGTTGACGACTGTTCAACTGATAACTCATTAAGAATAGAAAGGAGATACGCAAATACATATCCTAGAATAAAGTTAGTAGAATTAAAACAAAAAAGGTACAACGGTGGTGCTAGAAATGAAGCATATTTACATTTATCCGAAGATGTTGATTATGTATATTATGTAGATAGTGATGACTGGTTGTATAATGAGAGATCATTAGAATATATTAATAATGCACTACAAAAACAACCGGATGTCCTATTCGTTGGTATGGCTAGATATAAAAACTTTAGTACAGAAGTATGCTTTATTCCAAACTATAAAGATAAATATGAAGCAATGGAAGGTTGGAGTGGAAGTTGTGGAAAAGTAATAAAGAAAGAACTAGCAACAAGACAAGAATGTCTTTATAATGAAGGTACATTAAAAGAAGACAAAAACCAACATTGTAAAATATGTATATATATGAATACATTTGATTTATTAAAAGTACCGGTATATGTATGGAATCAAGAAAATAATAAGTCAATAACAACAATACGTGAGGAAATAATATGGGGTACAAGCACTATAAGGCATTATGCAGATACTAAACAATTATATCTGCAAGAAAAAGGTAAGGATAGAAGAATAGATAGTATATTAGAAAATAGGTTAAGACTTTGTGAAGAAGAGTTAAGAATAGGGAGAGATAGACAATGGTGAAAAAATATATAATAATGTGTGGCGGTAATTATAGTACATACTTTGAAAAACCAAGACAATTAAGTGTTGTTAATGGAGAGGTATTAGTAGAAAGAACAATAAGATTATTAAGAGAAAACGGTATCAACGATATATCTATAAGTACTAATTATAGAGATTTTGATTATATAGGTGTTCCAATATTAGAACACGAAAACAGTTATAGAACAGAGGGGAAAGAAGTAAAAGGATATTGGTGCGATGCTTTTTATCCTATGGATGAACCTGTGTGTTATATATTTGGTGATGTGTATTTTAGTGAGTATGCAATAAAAAAGATAGTAGAAACTGATACAGACGATATAGAGTTTTTTGGTTCAAAACCACCGTTTGCAAAAAACTATCAAAAAAATCACGAAGAACCATTTGCATTAAAAGTAGTTAATACAGATCACTTAAAAGAAGCAATAAAAATTACTAAACAATATGAAGATGAAGGTAAGTTCTGGAGAAAACCTTTAATGTGGGAATTGTGGACAGTAATAAAAGGTACACCATTACAAACAAAAGCAGGAGAATATCCTGCGGATTATGTAGTAATAAATGATTATACAAGTGATATAGATAGAAAAAAAGATATTGCAAAACTAGAAATAATGATAGGAGGTAAAAATATGGTAAAAGTTGAAGCAATTGAAGAGTTTACATTAAGAGATTTTGCAGAATTAAAAAATGTTGAAAGGAAAGGTAGAAAAGAAGACGGAAGAATATTTGTAGGTGACACATTTGAGTGTACAGAAGGTATGAGAGATTACTTATTAGGAAATAATGCATTAAATAGAGCAGTAGTAAAAGTAATTGAAATTATACCAGAAGAAAAAGAAGAGATCGTAGAAGAAAAACCAAAACCAAGAAAAAAAACCAAAAAAAATAAGAAATAGTGTAATTTTGCACTATTTTTTATTTTGTGATATAGTGTAGTTGTAATTAATCACACGTGTTCGTGACACGTAAAAGAAACGATAGGAGGAATTATGAAAAGAGAAGATTTAGCAGACTTTACTGATGAACAAAAAGATTTAGTTATGTCTTTATATGGTAAAGCAATTACAAAAAAAGATAAAGAGGTAGAAACTTTAAAAAATGAAAAGAAAGAATTAGAGGAAAAAGTAAATACTTTTGAAACTAAAATCAATGAGTTCAATGAAAGTGCTAAAGACAATGCAGACTGGAAACTTAAATATGAAGAGTTGCAAACTTCAATTAAGGAACAGGAAGCAAAACAAAAAGCCGAAGAAGAAGATAAGATACTTAATGATAGTATTAATGCTTTATTTGAAGGCAAACAGTTTACTAGCGACTATGCTAGAAGTGGTCTTTTAAATGATATTAAAGCAGGATTAAATAAACCTGAAAATAAAGGTAAGGGTATTCAAGATTTGTTTAATGAATTAACAAAAGATAGAAGTGATATATTTGTAAGTCCTAACCAGTTAAAAGATATGGAAGGTATGGGAGATAGTGAACAAGACAACAATACAAAAGAAATACCATTATTATGGTAAAAAGAAAGGAATGATTAAACAATGGCAAGATTAGATGCATTAAGCATTAAAATGACTAACGGATCTACTGCTGAAAAATTAGCAGAAGAATACGGAAAAGTTATTGAGAACTTACAACATATTACATTAGCATCAAGATTAAAAAATACTGACTTAAGTGGAGATCCTACTTCTGGAACAGTAGAAGCAAAAAGATTTGTTAATGTAAGTGCTCAAAGTTATGGAACTGCAAGAGGACACGGATATGCAGATAAAATTAAAGCACAACCAGTAGTTGTTGCGTTAAATGACAACACAGAATATTTAGAAGAAGTAGAAGAAAAAGATTTAAAAACTTATGGAGTAGATGGATTAATTGAAAGAAGAACTAGAAATCACCAAGATGCATTAGCAGTAGAATTAGATACAAAGTTCTTCGCAGAAGCAGTATCAGCAGGAACTTCATTTACTGCAACTGGAGTAACACCTAGTATTGAAGATGAAATAGAAGAAGCAATTCAAAAAATTGAAACTACTAAAAATAGTTTTGTACAAGGTGTACCTAGAAATATGATACAAGTTATAATGAACCCTGCAACATATGGTAAACTTCGTAATAAAATCAATGCTATTTCTAATTCTAATGATTTAGGACAAGTAAGAAATTACGAACAAGGAACATTTAATAATGTTGATATTTATTCAAGTGTATTCCTACCAAATGGAATTAAATATGTTGTAATGGTTAAAGGAGCAGTTGCTCAACCAATTATGACTTCTATTTATAATCCAAAACAAATAGAATTAAGCGACGCAATTGGATTTGGTTTATTTGCTTACAAAGGAACTAAAGCAGTTATGGATGACTTAATTATCTATAACGGAACTGTAGCAAGTCTATAATAAGAAATGAGGTGTTTTTATGAGTTTTGAAAATCAATACCTAACATATTTAGAATATAAAGCATTAGGTGGAACTTTAGAAGAAACACCTTTTAATCTATTAGAGTTTGAAGCAAGGCAAAATATTGATAAATATAGTTTTGGTAGACTAAAAGAATTGAGAGATCAAAACCAAGAAGTTAAGTTATGTGTATATAAGTTAATAAATACGATAGATAGTTATAATAAATATGAAACACAAAGTAAAGGTGTAGCAAGTGAAAATATAGATGGTTATAGTATTTCATATAGTACACCAAACACTAACTTTACAGAAAGCAAAAATGCAGAATTAGAAAACATAGTTAAAGAATATTTGTTAGACTGTAAGTTAGAAGATAAAACACCATATTTATATTGCGGTGCAGATAAATGATATGTAATAGCAAAGTAACTATTTATCATATGAATGGACTAGACATATCTACTAATTTTGAAAAATGGGTAAGGTATAATTATGATAATGCGTGGTTTTTTGGTGGCAAAGGTGCAGGAATAAATAAAGGTTATGAGAATGCAAATGACGTTCAAGTAAGACTACCTTATGACAGTAATGAACTTAACATTAATAATTTTGCAATTGGAGATATAATTGTAAAAGGTGAAGTAAAAACTAATATAGACACACAACAAGATCTTGATGGTTATGAAGTTTATAATATAACAAGTATTAATGATAATAATTTTGGTAATAGTAAACATATACATCTAGGTGGTAAATAATGAGTGTTACATTAAAACCAACAAGTGTTATAAAAGCAAGATTAAAAGTTAATAAAGGTGGACAAGCAGAAGCATTTTTTACAAATAGTTGTTACAAGGCAATAGATAAGTTCGTTCCTATGGATAATGGCGATTTAAGAACAAATGTTAGCATAAAGCCTGGAACAATAACATATGAAAGTGTTTACGCAAAATATCAATATTATGGTAGACGCAAAGATGGAACACACGTTGTTAAAAATTACACAACTCCGGGAACAGGAACATACTGGGACAAAAGAATGTGGAGTGTTGAAAAAGACAAAATAATCAAAAGTGTTCAAAAGTTTATTAAACACGGAGGTAAATAATGAATTATAGTGATTTAAGAATATCAAAGTTAAGACAATACTTGTTTAATGTGTTGAATACAATAACACAAAATGTTAAACAAATAAACGCTAATATGTTGAGTAAAGATATAAACAATTATTCTTTAGATAAGATACCAGTGGACACTGAAATAGAAACGTGGATTATAGGTAATATTGTTCATAGAGATGTATTTTCATTTAGAAGTAGAATGTCATATAGTCAAGACACTATAAACAATTTAAAAAACATTGGCTTTTTCGAACAATTTGAAAAGTTAATCAAATCTAATAATGAAAAAGGAATACTACCTGATATAGAAGGTATAGAAAGTATAGAATGTTTAAACTGTGGAACAATGAGTGATAATGAAACTAACACTGCAGAGTTTGACATTCAAGTACAAATAACTTATAGAGATGTAGAGGAAGGAGATAGACCAAGCATATGAAAAAAATAATAGCAAAAATCAACTTTACTTTAGGCAATACTAGTTATATTGTTGGAGATGAAGTTGAAATTAAAGACATCAATAAAATACGCAAATTAAATGAAAAAGGATTTATCGAACCTCTAGACTATAAAGATTTAGTTATTCTTGAAAGAGAATTAACAAAAGAAAAAAATGAGTTATAAGGAGGAATATAAATGGCATTAGTACCAAGTGATATTGAAAAAGTAAAAAGAAGTCAATTTTTGACATATTTAGATGTATCAACTACTAGTACCCCAAATTGGAAAGTATTAGGAATTGGTATAACTGAATACGGAATTGCTTTCAATCCACAAGTAGATACAGAAAAGTGGATTATAGAAGATAATGCAAGAACAGATCATTCTTCTAATCAAAAACAAGGTAGCGTTACACAAAAATGTTACAAAGGTGATGATGTATTTGAGTTTGTCTATGGTGGTATAGATAAATTAAATTACAAATCAAAAGTTTTAGATATAGATATGTGGAATGGTAATGGTTCAAGTTATCCTGCAAAAATGAATGATGTAATTATAACTGTAACTAACTATATGGGTGAAAATGCAGAGATAGAATACGACATTTATTATGATGGTGACGCAACAGAAGGAACTGTTACAATAGCAGATGGAGTACCTACATTCGTACCAACTGCAAGTCTATAAGACCGTAAAGGGTTGAGGGTGCAAACCCTTAACTCTTTTTTAAATATGAAAGAAAAGGAGATTATAAAATGACAGACAATTTTATAAAGTTAGGAAAAAGTGATGTATTAAGATTAGGAATAAAAACAGATGAAGGCGTTGATACTGGAGAATATTTAGAGTTTGATTTAGAAGATATTGAACTACCATTAAAGTATCAAGATTTATTAGAGAAAGATAAAAAGAATAAAGAACATTTAAAAAATCAATTAATGATTATTGATAAAAGACAAGATGTTAAAGGCAAAAAACTAATGAGTAAGAATGAAGAAGATAAAATAAAAGCATTAAACGACTTCTTTAAAAAAGAAGAAGAAGTCTATAATATGTTTTTAGGTGAGAATGGAGTTAAGAAACTTTTAAATGGTAGAAAATTAGGTTGGACTTCATTGCAAGAAATAGATGAAATAATTGGAAAACAGATTGCTCCACATTTAGACATAAGAATGGAAAAGATCACAGAAAAAGTAAAACAAAAATATCAAGAAGCATTAAACAATAATAAAGATATTGAGGTTATAGAATAGTGAATTATCCAGAGTATGCTAAAGTTGGAGATAAACTATATAAAATAAATACTGATTTTAGAATAGCAATAAAATGTAATGAGATAGCACAAGACGAAACCATAGGTGACTATGAACGTGCTTTGGGTGTTATTTACGTGTTGTTTGGTGATGATGGTATAAACGCACAAGACGATTACGAAAGGTTGCTTGAATGTGCTAAAAAGTATCTTTTATGTGGTGATGAACCAAGTGATAGTAAAGAAGAACCAGATATGGACTATATTGAAGATATGGACTACATAGAAGCAAGTTTTATGAGTGACTATCACATTGATCTATCTGAAACAAAAATGCACTGGTGGAAGTTCAACAATCTTATGAATGGACTATCAAACAGTGAGATGGGTAATTGTTGCGTATTAAATAGAATACGTAATTTAAGAAACTATGATGTTAAAGATATAAAAGATAGTAAAGAAAGAGAAAAGATATTAAAGGCAAAAGATAAAGTTGCTTTAAAGAAAACTAAAAAGAAAGCAACTAAAGAGCAAGAAGAAAGTGCTATGGAATTATTAAAAATGCTTAATATATAGAAAGGAGGTATTTTATGGACGGTTATGTAACTATTGGAACACAACTTGATACAGATGGTATAGATAGTGGACTAGATGGATTAGAAAGTAAATTAGACAAAAAAGGTAAGAAACTAGGTAATGTGTTTGGTGCAGGCTTCTTAATTGGATTTTCATTATTAACATCTGTAATAAGTAAAATGATAGAAGGATTTGCAAACTCTATCGATAGTGCTATCTCACGTGTAGATACAATGAATAACTTTTCAAATGTAATGGCTAATTTAGGTCAAAGTGCAGAAGATAGCCAACAAGCAATAGACTATATGAGTGAAAAATTACAAGGACTACCAACTGCATTAGACCAAGGCGTAAGTGCAGTACAAAGATTTACAAGTGCTAATAATAATGTAAAAGCAAGTACACAAATGTTTCTAGCATTAAACAACGCAATCTTGGCAGGTGGAGCGCCAATGCAACAACAAGCAAGTGCGTTAGAACAATTAAGTCAAGCATACGCAAAAGGTAAACCAGATATGATGGAATGGAGAACGGCTATGAGTGCAATGCCGGCACAAATGACACAAGTTGCAAAGGCAATGGGTTATGTAAATGCTAATCAACTTGGTGAAGCATTAAGAAGTGGTACTGTATCAATGAATGACTTTATGAAAGTATTAGTACAGATGAACAACTCTAGTGTTAATGGCTTTAAGTCTTTTGAAGAACAGGCAAGAACTGCCACAGGTGGAATACAAACACAAATAGCAAACTTAAAAACTGCATTTACTAGAGGTATGGCAGAAATAATACAATCAATTGGTCAATCAAATATAACTGCATTTTTTCAAACTATTATAAATGCAATTAAGGCAGTTATACCCTACATATCTGCATTCGTAAAATCTTTTGTCGTTGCAATTAACTTTATAGCAAAAGCAATTAAGGCAATTTCAGGTGCGATTGGTTCATTATTTGGTAAAAAAGGTAAGAGTAGTGCGAAAGAGATGAGTACAGATGTTGCAACTGCAAGTGTAAGTATGGGTAAACTTGGAACAGGTGCAAAAGACACAAGTAAAAGTTTAGGCAAGGCGTCAAAGAGTGCTAAAGATTTAAAAAAACAATTAGCAGGATTTGATGAGATGAACGTGCTTCAAGATACTTCAACTGCTTCTACTGGTGGTGGCGGTGGTGCTTCTAGTGGTGGAGCAGACGTTGGTGACATTGGTGATTTAGGTTCAATGGGAGATATTGGTGATTTAGGACTAGGAAAGTTAAAAGATACAATTAAAGAATTAAACCCATTAACAAAATTGTTTACTTCATTAGTATGGGGATTAATTGGGGCGTTAGTTGCTCTAAAATTAGGTGCAACAGGTAAAGAAGCAATAGGAATAGGATTAGCAATAGCAGGTATAGTTTTAGCAATACAGGGAATAGTTGCATATCTACAAGATCCTACTTGGCAGAATTTCTTAATTATCCTAGGAGGAATAGGATTGATAGTCGCAGGAATAGCAGTTGCGATAGGACCAATACCTGCATTAATAACTGGCATAGTATTATTGATTGGTGCAATAGGACTAGCAGTATATAAAAATTGGGACAAAATAAAAGCAGTTCTATCAAAAGTAGGCAATTGGATATATGATAATATAATTGAACCTGTTGTAAACTATTTTAAAGGATTGTGGGAAGCAATTAAAGAAATCTTTGCTCCTATAATAGAGTTCTGGAAACCAATATTTGAAGCAATACTGGCATTAATATTAGTAGTAATACAAACAATAATTAATTACGTAAAGACAGTAGCAACAAATATAAAAACAACAATAGATAATATAAAACAAATAATAGGATTAATAGTAAGTTTTGTAAAAGACAAAATATTAACTCCAATAGTAGATAATATTACAACAAGAATAAACACTTTAAAATCTAAAATAAGTGCGTTTGTAACTGCTATAAAAAATTACTTTTCACCTTTAATTAACTTCTTTAGTAACATCATAAATAAAATAAAAGGTTTCTTAACAAAAATAGGAACTGCGGTTGGTAATACAATAGCAGGAGCATTCAAAGGTGTAGTTAACGGTATATTAAACGCAATAGAAAAAATATTGAACTTCCCTATAAATGCAGTTAATAAACTAATTAATAAAGTTAATACTTTACCAGGAGTACACTTAACTAAATTAACTACATTTAAGTTCCCTAGACTTGCTAAAGGTGGTATTGTTAATCAACCTGGATATGGAGTGATGGTTGGTAATGCAGTAGCGGGTGAACGTGGAGCAGAAGGAGTTATACCATTAACAGATAGTCAACAAATGGCATTACTTGGTGAAGCAATAGGTAGATATATTACAATCAATGCAAATATAACAAATAGTATGAATGGAAGAGTTATCAGTAGAGAACTACAAAAAATACAAAATGACGATAACTTTGCGTATAATAGGTAGGTGGTTAAATGTTTATAGATAAGAATAGTATCCAAATTAAAGTTGGTAGTGGTAATTACATTAATATGGGACAATATATAACAGAAGCAAAATATTCTTTCAATAAATTATGGAGTAGTGATAGTGGACGTAATTTAGCAGGTACACAAAGTGGAACATTAATAGGAATATTTCCAAAATTAATATTACAGTTTAGAAAATTAACAAAAGCAGAAATGGAAGTTATAGTACCTATATTAGATAGTTCAAGACAAACAGTTAAATACTATGATCCTAGAAAAAAAGCATCTGTTGAGATGCAAACATATACAGGAGATTATGAGATTACAAATAAACATTTAATAAATGGTACGAGAAAAAATGAAGGATTTAGTTGCTCATTTATAGCGATAAAGAAAAGGACGTGATTAAATGAAAACACATACAACTGCTTTTAAAAACACAATAAAAGAATATGGTAGAGAACTAGATAGTATAATCACTTATCACTTAAATGAACAAGAAGTGGAGTTAGGGCAAGAAGACCTTAACTCCATAACTTCAAGTTATGAAGGTAGTATATTAAAATCAATTATGAAACAATTAGTAATTGATAGTAATGTAGAAATACCAGTAGGAACAGACGTACGTTATCAATTTGGAGTAAAAGTTAGAGATGATGAAGTTGAAGATTATAGAGATAATTATGATTATGTGGACTTCGGACATTATATAGTAAAAGAAGTAACAAAAAAAGAAGATAGTTATAGTTATGAAATTAAATGTTTTGATAAAATGTTATATTCAATGGAAGACTATGAAATGTTAGAAATAACATATCCTATAACAATAAGAAATTATATAAATGCATTAGCAACAAAACTAGGATTAACATTTGCGAATATAAGTGATACGTTTGCTAATTATGATAAACAGATACAAAATGAATTGTTTTATTCAAGTGAAATAGTAACAGACGAAAATGAACAAGAAGAAACAGTATATACTTCATTAGGTTATACATATAGAGATATATTAGACCAATTAGCACAGGTAACCGCAAGTACAATATGTATTAATAATGATGATGAATTAGAATTACGATATATAAATGATACAGGAGATACAATAGATGAAGAATATTTAAAAGATAAAAATGTTAATTTTGGTGAAAAATATGGACCTATTAATTCAATAGTATTAAGCAGAAGTGCAGAAAGCGATAATGTATATTTACAGGATGAAGAGAGTATTGACGATTATGGTTTAACTGAATTAAAGATAGTAGATAATCAATTTATGAACTTTGAAGATAGAAGTACATATTTACAAGATCTGCTAGATGAATTAGGTGGATTAGAATATTATATTAATGATTTTACAAGCACAGGTATAGTTTACTATGATATATGTGATAAGTATTCTATAACTAGAGATAATACAACATATAATTGTATAATGTTTAATGACGAGATATTAGTAACACAAGGACTAGAAGAAAACATACACACAGATATGCCGGAAGATACAGAAACAGACTATGAAAAAGCAGACAAAACTGACCAAAGAATTAATAGAGCAATGTTAATAGTAAATAAACAAGAAAATACTATTAACTCATTAGTTCAAACAGTGCAAAATCAAGAGAATAGTTTAACTACATTAACTAACACAGTACAAGAAACGATCACATCAACAGAAGATAGAATAGAAGTAATAGAAAGCACAATTACAAACGGAGTAGAAAATGTAAGAAATAATTTAGTAACAATAGATATAAATGGTATCCACGTTGCAACTAATCAAAGTGAAGTGGAAACATTAATGACAAATGAAAAGTTTGTTATAAAGAGTGGAGATACAGTACTTGCGTATTTTGGTTATGATGACAATATAGGAAGCACAAAAGCAGAAATGGATAATTTAACAGTAACTAATTATTTTGTTGCTGGTTATCATAGATTTGAAAAGTTTGATATAGATAGTGAACAACGCACAGGCGTGTTCTATATAGGAGAGTGATAAAATGGCAACATTAACAACTTCTTGGGCACAACAGGCAAAGTGGCAATGGAACCCAGGGACAGGATTTAAGATTACATTTTATTTAGACGCAAAGTATTCAACTCAAAGTATAGCAAATAATACAACCACAGTACAAACAAGATTAACAAGTGTAGTTAATTCTGGTAGTGGTAGTGGTAGCAACTATAAGTTTACTTGTACTTATTGTAGTACAGTAAGTGGTAGTGGTACTTGGACATTTGCAAGTGAAACAATAACAAGTGGTAGTTCAACAGTAACACATAATAGTGATGGAACAAAAAGCATAACATTAAAAGCAACAGTAAAAGTAGCAAATGCAGGATTGAGTGAACACACATTATCTGCAACTGCAACATTACCAACTATACCTAGGAAGGCGTCAATAACAAGTGCACCAAACTTTACAGATGAAGACAACCCTACAATTACATATAGTAATCCTGCTGGCAATAGTGCTAGTACATTACAAGCAAGTATATATCTACCGGATGGACTAACCGGTTTGGCATTGTATAGAGATATACCTAAAACAGGAACAAGTTATACATTTAATCTAACAAATGAAGAAAGAGAGAGATTACAAAATAATTGTACTACTGCAAAATCAAGAGCAGTTAGATTTTATGTAAGAACTGTTTTAGGAGGAACTAATTATACTCATTATTTAGAAAAGACACTAACAATAGTAAATGCTAATCCAACTATGACATATACAAAAACAGAAAACAATACAGATGTAATTAGTTTATTAGATAGTAGTAGTGCTAGCACAGTAATTAAGAATGCAAGTAATATAACAATAGCAGTAACACCAACCGCACATAAAGGAGCAACCATAAGTAGTGTTGTAATTAATCATAATGGAGTAAATTATACTGCAACTGAAAGTAGTGGAGTATATAGTGCTACATTTGATATAACAGGAGATACAACAACTATAACGACAACAGATAGTAGAGGTTATACTGTAAGTGAAGTATGGCAACCAACAGTTATAGAATATCAAAAAGTAAAACAAAATAGTTTTAGTTTTGCAAGAGTTAATCCAACAAGTTCAAATATTACATTTACATTAGATAGTGTATATTATCAACAAACATTCGGAAATACGGCTAACGTTCCTACAATTAAGTGGAAATTAGACGAAGGTAATTGGAATACTTTAAGTTCTAGTCAATATACGATAGATACAACTAATAACAAGGTAACAGTAAATATAACTTTAAACAACGCTATAAGTTATATGAATAGTGGAACATTCTATGTAGAAGTAAGTGATTTACTTTCTACTTGGACAAATAGTATGAACGTAACAAAAGGAATACCCGTTTTTGAGTTTGGAGAGGATGACGTTCAAGTAAATGGAGATTTATATATAGCAGATACGGATAGAACGAATAAAATTAATGTAAAAGAAGAATTGGAAAAAATAGATACAAATATAATAACCGTAGGATTAACGGCAAATACTAATGTAACTGTATCTGCAACGTGGACACATTATACTTTAGGATTAAATGACTTAACTGCGTCTTTAGGAAGTAAACTAACTTTTAATACAACTACACATAGAATAATAGTAGGAGATGGAGTAAGTTATGTAAAAGTTAATGCTTTTGGATTATTTAGAGGTATAAATGGAAGTATTGAGTTTAATGTTAGAAAAAGTGGAACAACTATAGGCTCATCAAGTGTTCAAACATCTAATACATCGGCATTTTGGAATGGAGCAATTACAGATATGTTAGTACCGGTATCAAGTGGAGATTATTTTGATATATCAATTAGGTCGAGTGCAACTGGAACAGTAACGGTAGCCGGTGGAAATAGTATGAAAATAACAGTAGAAGTAGTTAAATAAAAAGGAGATAGTTATATGAAGAAAAATCTAGCAAACTTATTTAAAGTAAAAACAATAATAAGTCTAGCAGTAATATTTACAACTTGTTATCTAACATTAAAAGGTAATTTAGATACCGAAACATTTATGGTAATAACAAGTGCTATTATTACATATTATTTTAATAGAAAGGAGAAAGAGGATGACGTATAAAGAGTTTAAGAAAAAGTATAACGGGAAATACACGGATTTTGACGGAGCCTATGGGTATCAATGTTGGGATTTGGCACAACGTTATATAACTGAAGTTCTTAATCTACCTAGTTCTATTTTAAGTGGTTGTGGGCTTGTAAGTAATATGTTAAAAGAACCTAAATTAAGTGTATTATTAAAATATTTCAATGAAGTAAAAACCCCGAAACAAGGAGATATTGCGATCTGGACATATGGACATATTGCAATTTATGACCACGCAAAAGATTATTATTTTAGTCAAAATCCAAACCCTTGTAAAGTTATACAAATAACAAGAGGTGGAGTACATTATTTTAGAAAAAAAGAAACAGGCAAAAAAGAAAAAGTTGACCAAATATTACACGTAGGAAGTAAAGTGCAATTCGAAGGTATATTTAAAGTAGATATATTAAAAGTACCTTTAGGAAGTAATCTATTTGGTTGTGTAGCATTAACAGGATGTAGTGTTAAGAATTATAAAAATGGAAAATGTAAAAGTTATGACTGGATAAAAGCAAACGACTTTACTGAATGTGATAAAAAAGGAAACAAAACAAAAGATCAAATGCTAACAGGTGGCAAAAGTTATGTTAAGAATAGCAAAACATATACAGTAAAATCTATAAGTGGTGATAGTGCTATGCTACATATAAGTGGATATGATAGTTTAATAAAAGCAAAATATTTAAAAGAAGTGTAATTTGACATATATATAATATAATGATATAGTGTAATTGCAAGTGATACAAACTTGCACTAATCACTCTAGGCATTCTTTTAGAGCAAGAACGGGAAAACCGTTCTTTTGTTTTGCAATAAAAAATTAAAAAAAATTAAAAAAAATTAAAAAAACTATTGATTTTTTAAAAAATATATATTATAATATAATTGTAATAAATAAATAAGAGGAGTGATTAGAATGAAGAAATTAGAAGAAATGAGTTATAATGAGAAACAAGTAAGACGTTTAATAGTAGGATTTAGAAATGATTATGTAGGAGGTTTAGAAAACGCATATTTAGATAATGGAGAAGAAGAGTTTTTAAACACATATGGAGTTATCAAAGTTAAAGACATAGAAGATTACATATATGATGAATTAATAAATGGTAATGAAAAAATAGTATATCACCCTACTGATGGTTGGGGAGTTGAAAAGAAACATATAAAGTTTTTAGGAAAAGATTTTATAGAAGAATTAATACACAACAGAGTAATGTATGATTATAACAAAAATGGTTGGGAGTTTCCTAACGAATTAGATAAATAATAAAAAGAGTTTGCTAGTTCTCAACAAAAACTAGCAATAATTTAAAGGAGTGATTAGAATGAATGAATTAAAAAGTGAAGAAAGAGATATTTTAAAATTATTAGTTTATAACGAAATAGAATATTACGAAGATAAAGAAGATAAATTAGATAGAGATATAGAGTTTATAAAAGAATTAAAAACTATATTAGATAAGTTAGAGAAAGGAAGTGATTAGAGTGGGATTTGAAGATATGAAAATCGATTTAAGAAATTGCAACAGATGGATAGCAGATAGATTTCCAAAACAAGACTTAATTACATTTGAAGATTTATTAAGAGATTATGAAGATCTAATTAGTGAAGTTGAACATTTAGAAGAAGAAATTAAAGATTTAGAGAATGATATTGAAAATAATTATAAACCGTTGCCAAAATACTATTAAAGACGGCATATAAACAAAATTAGAGGGAGAAGGTATAAATATACTCAAAATATAAAAACACCAGTTAGAGATAGGATATAATATGAATAAAGGAGTGATTTATATGAAAAAGAAAATTGTTTTAAAAAAGTGGGTAGAGGTTGTGTTAGAGATCGTTTTGTTTATGAGTATATTAATAGGGGCAAGTGAATGTGATAATATGAGAATATTTATTATATCACATTTAGGAGCAGGATTAGTTATGATTATAGTTGGTATGATATTAGTTAAATATGGAAGGGATTTTGATTAATATGTATAAGACATTAACAATAAAAGAATATAATAGACTAACGGACGAATATGATAAAGTAAAATATATTTGTAAGTGTGGGTCTCGTGTAATAATACCTTATAATGTAGATAAACAAATATGTAATCATTGTGGTAATTATGTATTTAAAAGTAAAAGAGATGAATTCAAGTTTAGATTAGAAGAGCAAAAAAAGAAAGGAGGTAAATAATGTTACATATAAAGTTTAGATACAGAGATGAATATTCTAATGGAGAATGGAATGAACAAGAATGTATAGTAAGAAGTGTAAAAGAGTGCAAAGAACTATATGGACTAGACGAATGTGAATATCAAATAATTGAAGTTAAGGAGATGGAATAGTGAAAGAGAAAATAATTGAGCATCTTAAAACAAAGAAAAAATACAACACATTAGAAAATAAATATGAAGTTGTATGTGAAGAATTAGAAAGAAAGATCTTCGAGTTAAGAGTAGAAAGAAAATTAAAAAACAGACAACAAGAAACATTTGATAATAGAATAGAAGAATTAATTAACGAAAACATAAAATTAAAAGAAGAAAATACTAAATTGAAAAATAACATTAAAAAGTTAAAGAAAAAGGAGAGTGATTAGTAATGTTAAATCAAGTTATATTAGTAGGAAGATTAGCAAGAGAGGTTGAAGTTAAAAAATTAGAAAGTGGTAGAAAAGTATCAAACATAGTATTAGCAGTACCAAGAAGTTTTAAAAATGCAGAAGGAGTATATGATACCGACTTTATAGACTGTACATTATGGGATATAGTGGCACAAAATACCGAAGCATATTGTCATAAAGGAGATATTATAGGTGTTAAAGGAAGATTACAAACAAGTGAATATGAAAAAGAAGATGGAACAAAAGAAAAAAAACAAGAAGTAGTTGCAGAAAAAATTACATTTTTGTCAAGCAAGTCAAAAGAAATAAATGATGAAATAGAAGGAGAAAAATAATGTCTTTTGAATTAGCAATTCAATTGTTAAGAGAGTTCTATTATGAAAAAAATGGTAGAACTCTCACAATTGAGTTTTTAAAGTATATTTTAAAGGAATTAGAAAAAGATGAGATGCAGTAATTGTAAAAAAGAAATTGAAGATAGTTTTACTTCAAATGATAATAAACAAATATGCAAAGAATGTCTAGAAAAAGAAATATACAAATACAGAAAGAGAGTAATAAAAAATGAAAGGAGAGTTTCTAAAATTAGAAACGGTGAAAGAAATGGCAGATCTAGTGAATGAAAATAAAGAATTAAAAAATAAAATAGAAGAATTAGAAAAAGAATTAGAATACTTAAATAGTGTAATTAAAGATATGCGACCTAACGATAGTGATAAATCATTTTATTGTTATCAAAGAAATTGTATTGAAGAAAAAATAAAAGAATTAGAAGAGAGTGATAAAGAGTGAAATATATAGATTTAAGAGAAAGAACAAAAGAAGATATTTTAAAAATAGTTATGGAAAAGAATATTGAAATAGAAAGACTAAATAATATCATAAATGGGTTAGAAAAAGAATTAGAATTAAATCTACCATTTAAAGTAGTAGGAGTAAGAAGATTATTAAATAAATTGCAAAAATTAAAGGATAGTGATAAAGAATGATAGAAAAAATGCTTGATAAATATTACACAAATAAATTAAAAGACATTATTAGTACAGACTTAATTACGTATTATTTAGATTACCAATTCAAAGAAGATAGTGATTTATTATATGTTTATGTTAAAAAGAAAAAATATGATAAAAAGCACTATGAAATATTATATACGTTTAGAAAAAGGCAAATAATTACATTGTTATTTGATTTAGAAAAATTAAGTAAACTTATTAAAGAACGTGTAGATTTTTATTTTAAAGGAGAAGAATAAATGAGTAATATAAAATCAATGGTTAGATTAAGAACTAATAATGAAGTAGATTTAGATGTAAAATATTTTGCAAAAGACGATAGTTTAGTAGATACATATATGGATTTAAGTGAGTTATTAGATTATATAAATGAATTAGAAGAAAATAGAGATAAAGCAATAGAAAAAATAAATAAAACATTATGTCCTAATAGTGATTATGTTGATTATGAATATGGAACTGAATTATTAAAGCAAGAATTATTAAAAATATTAAAAGGAGAAGAATAATGTTAGATTTAATATTAATTTTTCTAGGTGGAATGTTATGTAGTGCAAGTATAATACTTGTGTTATTTCAAAAACCAAAGGTAATTGATAGATATACCATAAGAATAGTGGATGAAAGGAAAAACAGATCTAAAAAACAATAAAAAGATATTTAAAAATATAAAAAAATATTATATAATATAAATAAGGAGGAGTGATTAAATGAGATATATTTTGAAAGAAGATACTGCAAAATTAATTAGAGAAAAGTATAGAAATTCATATATAGTAAAAACAGTCGGGTTATGTACGTCTTACGTATCACAAATAATTAATAGAAAAAGAGCAGTACCAAAAAATGTTGCTTATACATTTACAAAATCAATAAATAGTGAATATGAAATTGAAGATCTTTTTAAAAGAGTTAAATAGGAGTGATTATGAATGACGAAATGATTAGAGATTTTAAAGGGATTTGGATACCAAAAGAAGTTTGGTTTGATACTAGATTAGGAGCGTTAGACAAAATTATATTAGTAGAAATTGATAGTTTAGATGCTAACGAAGAAGGTTGTTATGCAAGTAATCAATATTTAGCAGAGTTTTGCCAATGTACTGAAACTAAAATATCTACATCAGTAAGTAAATTAATACAATTAAAGTATATTGAAATATTAAAGTTTGATGGTAGAAAAAGATATTTAAAAAGCAGACTTAAAGAAATTAAAAGGCAGACTTTAAATAATTTAAAGGCAGACTTTAAAAAAATTAAAGATATTAATATATATAATAATATAGATAATAATATATATAATATATATGGTGAGTTTAAAAATGTTAAATTAACAGAAGAAGAATACAAAAAATTAGAAGAAAAAAACTTACTACCATATATTGAAAAATTATCAGCATATATGAAAAGTAAAGGGAAAAGATATAAAAGTCATTATGCAACTATATTAACTTGGAGTAGAAAAGATATAAATAAGAAAGAAGATATAATACCTGAATGGTTTGACAGAGATCTAGAAAATCCTAATTTAGCAAGTGCTAGCGAAATGAATAAAATATTAAAAGAAATAGAAGAAATGGAGTGATTATATGAAATATTTAGATTTAGCAATAGCAAATGAACAAATAAAAACATTAGAGATCAAAGGAAATGATTATGCATTAGTTAATCAAAGAATAAAAGCATTTAGGATGGTATATCCACAAGGATTTATTATTCCACATTTAACAAGTAATAAAGATGGTGTATGTGTGTTTACTGCCGAAGTTGGTTATTATGTAGAACATAATACTATAACAGAAGATAAAAATGATAAGAAATATCAAGATACATATTTGGAAAAAGTTGTTCTAGGAGTAGGAACTGCTTATGAAAAAGAAGATAGTAGTTACATAAACAAAACAAGTTATATTGAAAACTGTGAAACAAGTGCAGTTGGTCGTGCATTAGGAATGGCAGGATTTGGAATTGATGTAAGTGTAGCAAGTGCAGAAGAAATGCAAAACGCAATTGAAAACCAAAAAGTAACCAAAGAAGAAGCAGACGATTATAAATTAACATTTGGTAAATACAATGGTAAAACATTGAAAGAAGTATATAAAGAAGACGAAGGTTATATTCAATGGATGATTAACAATACAAAAGACGATAGAATGCTACAATTAATTAGTTTAGCAACAGGTATAGAAGTACCTAGTGAAGAAGAAAGCAAACAAAGATTAGAGTTAATAAACACTATTAATAATTTAGCAACAGACACAGAAACAGACTTTGAAGAAATACATAAACATTTTGGAGTAGATAGTATAAATAAACTAACATTAGCACAACTAAAAGAATGTGAATTAATCTTAAAAAAGAAAGAAAAAAGCAATGATTAAGAATTGGAACTATCACAACTTATATATGGATTATTCAAGTTATACAGAAAGTAATGACCATCCAAGCGATATTGATATGTTCTATATAGGAGAAAACAACTTTCTAATAGTTGGAGAAATAAAAAACGAATTAGGAAAACTTATAGGTGGACAAAGAAAACTATATGAAAAGTTAATTGATGGTTGGAAATATGATGGTATAGCATTATTTATAGTTCATAATAAGTACGTACAAAATGGAGATAAAAAAGTAGATGTACCTAATTGTAAAGTAAGAGAATACTATTATAATGGTAAATGGTATAAAACAAAATGTGAAATAAAGGTAAAATATATATTAGATAAATATTATAAAAAGGAGAAACCAATGGAAATAATTAGTAATAGAAATGAAATGATATTTAGAAATGATTATAACGGAAAACCTATTTATTCAATAGGATTATCAAAAAAGAAACAAGACGGGACTTATGAAAATGGATATATGACAGTTAATTTCAAAGAAGGGGCAGACATAAAAGATAAAAGTAGAATAAAAATAAAAAATGCTTGGTTAAGTTTTTATATAAAAGATAAGAAAACAATACCAACAATATTTATTAATGATTATGAATTAGTATCTGAAATTAATGAAGATCACGATAAAATACAAAATATGACAAAAGACGAACATTACAAAACAAAAAGTGATTTTAAAAATGTAGAAATAACAGAAGCAGATCTACCGTTTTAAAAAAGAGTGATTATATGAAAGCAATTACAATTAATGAATTAATGATAGAATGTAAAAAACAAATAGAATTAAAAAACGGAGACAAAACAATAATGATTAGTAGAGACGATGAAGGCAACGGTTTTCATTATTTATGGTACTTATTTACACCCGCAAAAGATGTTTTAGATAAAACTGAAGTAAATGAGAATATTGCAACATTAGAAGATACTATAATTTTAGGATAGGAGTGATTTAAATGGACGAAAAATTATACAGAGCAAATGTAGAACTAGTAGATAAAAATACATTGTTAGAAGAAGATATAAAAATATTAAAAAGAAGAATACAACACGCAATAAAGTTTATTGAACAAACGAAAGAATATTATCACGATGGAATAGACGAAGAATTAGTTGATATATTGAAAGGTGATGTAATAGTAAGTGAGTGATAAAGATTTTGAAAAATGGTATGAAAAATACGAACATAGTGGTGCAAGTATTATAGGTGTAAAGAGAAGTGATAGTGAAGAATGTGTAGTTAAGTATATAGGTAAAGGATTAGAATTATTATTTGTATTTGAAAAAATAGTTGAAGAATTAAGTAAGGTAATAGACAAAAGTGTAATAGATTATACATATAGAATAGCATTTACAAAGGATGAAGATAATGAATAATCAATTATATTTATTCAATCCGTTTCTAATAAAAAAGAAAAACGAGTTAGAATTGGCTAGTATCTATCAAGAAGTTTATAAAGATCTGTTAGAAGAACCAAATACTATGTACGAATACGCTCATAATATCGAAGTTTACTCTAATCTTAATTACATAATTGGAGAAATAATAGCAAGACTTCAAAGAGATGTTATAGAACTAAAAACTAAAATAAAAATAGACACTGCTATTACACAAACAGAAGAAAGAAAAAGATATATAAATGAAGTAGATAAGAAAGCACCTGCTATGAGTTATTTTGAAGCATTAGCAACAAGATGTAGTCAAGAAGATATAAATAAATTAGCAGATAAAGAATGTTCATTGATGAGATTTAAAAATGCATATAAAAGTACTGAAGAAAAAATTAACTCATTAAAAAAGAAAATGGAAAGTATAAGATATGAGGAGTTTAACAACTAAAGAAAAAGAAGTATATGATTACATAAACAAGATAGAACCATATTGTGTACTATGTGGTAATCCTAGAAATCTACATAGACACCATATAAGATATGGAGGAATGTATGGTGGTAGAAAAACATATATAGGAAATATAATTGTATTATGTGAAAGATGTCATAGAAAAGTACACTCAAACAAAAAAGAATGGATGCCAAAATTAATTGAATTAGACAAAAAGATAAGAAAATGATATAATTTAATTGGGTATCTAGTAATGGCTTTTAAATATTGTACGTTCGACGTGCTAACCGGTATATGCTACCTACTTATCCGGAGCGTTAGATACTCCTTTTGAAGAATATTGAGTGCTACCTTTGTAGGTAGCATAGAGTAGATAACAATAAATCTTATTAATGAACGTCTATGGTAAGACATATTAAAATCTAGTTGCAATTATATTAATAATTCTTATCTACTCTATGGTGCTTATAAAAGGCACTAGTGGATACCTTTAAGAAGTGCTACCTTATAGGTAGCATAGAGTAGATATACTTTTTTATGCTGTGGTTTTAGCCGTATATCTATTCTATGGTGCTTATAAAGTACCAAATGTGTATTCATTCACATTGACTTCCTGTAAAAGAGATTTAAAAATCTCTTTTTATTTGCAAAAAAAGTATTTAAGTGTTATATTAATCATAGAAGGGAGGTAATGGTTGTAAGATCATTGTCTCTTTTTGTTTAGAGGTTGGTATGGATAAAAGATTAGTGTTTTATAGTATATTGGATTTTTTCCCCAAAAGATTTGATATAAAAGAAGTATATGATACTTTATCTCTTGAAGATAAAAAAAAATATAAAATGTATGTATATTCTATATGTTTTGAACGTGAATATATAAAAGATTTAATATGGGAATATCTTAATGAATGGGAAGAAAGTTATGAAAAGTTTATACAAGAATATTCTATAAAAAGGAGGAAAGTATTAAATGCTTATAGTGAAAATAATATTATTAATAATAACGATACTACTATTAATATTAGCAACTAAAAGTCTTTTTGAAGATTATGAAAAAGCAGATATTATGGCAATAGCAATTATTCTATTGTATTTATTTTATTTAATATTTAGTTAGGAGAAATTATGAAATCGTTTAGTGTGTTTTATAAAGAAGTAGAAGGCAATGAAGGTAATAAGTGTTATTATCCTACAAGATTAGATACATACGGTTGTGGTTGTCAACACGACTGTAAATATTGTTATGCAAAAAGTCTTTTAGATTTTAGAGGGTTATGGAATAATGAAAAACCAGTTGTAGGTAATATGAAACAGATTAGAAACGCAATTATAAGAGCAAAAAAAAGTGGAATTAAAGTTTTAAGATTAGGTGGAATGACAGACTGTTTTCAACCAATAGAATTAAAATACAGAGCAACATACCAAACTATTAGGTTGTTGAATAAGTATAGGATAGAATATTTAATAGTAACAAAAAGTCATTTAGTAGCAAATGACGAATATATGAAAATATATGACAAAGATTTAGCGCATTTTCAGATCACGACTACTTGTTTAGATGACGAGTTATACAAAAAGTTAGATTACGAAAAAGCAAGTATACCAAGTAAGAGAATAGAAGCAATAAAGAAATTACAAAATGCAGGATTTGATGTAGCAATTAGATTAAGTCCATTAATAGAAGAATATATAGATTTTAATAAATTGAATAGATTAGGTATAGAAAAGGCAATAGTAGAGTTTTTAAGAGTTAATCATTGGATAAAAAAATGGTTTAATATTGATTATAGTAAATTCACACTTAAAGAAGGTGGATATGAACATTTACAATTAGAAGAAAAGAAAAGAATATTAGATAAAGTTAAAATACCAGTAATAAGCATTTGTGAAGATGTAGATAGTCATTATAATTATTGGAGAGATAATTTTAATCCTAATAAAGAAGACTGTTGTAATTTAAGGAGGTCAAAATGAAAATATTAGAATTGTTTGCAGGTACAAGATCTATAAGTAAAGCCTTCGAAGCAAAAGGACATGAAACTTTTAGTATAGAATGGGACAAGTCTTTTGAAAATATAGACATATACGAAGATATAAACAACATAAATACACAAGATATTATAAAACTCTGTCACGGAGTTCCTGACGTAATATGGGCTAGTCCTGATTGTACTACATATTCAGTAGCCGCAATTTCAAAGCATAGAAGAAAAAATGAATTGACAAACAGTTTAGATCCTGTAAGCGAATATGCAGTTTTTTGCGATAATACGAACAAACATGTAATACAATTAATCAAAGAATTAAAACCAAAATATTATTTTATAGAAAACCCTAGGGGTGCGTTAAGAAAAATGGATTTTATGCAACAGTTTCCAAGATATACAGTTACATATTGTCAGTATGGAGATACTAGAATGAAACCTACTGATATATGGACCAACCACCCAAACCCAAAGTTTAAAAAATGTTGTAAAAACGGCGACAAATGTCATGTACCTGCTCCTAGAGGAAGCAGAACAGGAACACAAAGTTTAAAAAATGTAAAAGAAAGAGCGGTTATTCCTGAAGAATTATGTAATCATATAGTAAAAATATGTGAAGAGGAATTGCAAGGAGGTAAATATGGAAATAAAAATGGTTAAAATTGACGACTTAAAACCTTATGAAAACAACCCTAGATTTAATGACGATGCAGTAGAATATGTAGCAAATAGTATTAAAGAGTTTGGATTTAAAGTACCAATGGTAGTTGATAAAAACAATGTAATAGTAGCGGGACATACAAGGTATAAAGCAAGTATGGAGTTAGGATTAAAAGAAGTTCCTTGTATTATTGCAGACGATTTAACAGAAGAACAAATAAAAGCATTTAGATTAGCAGATAATAAAGTAAGTGAACAAGCAAGTTGGAATTGGGATATATTAGATTTAGAATTAGACGATATAGGATTAGATATGAGTGATTTTGGTTTTTTAGAACAAAATATAGACTGGGCAAGTGTAGAAGATCTAACAGAAGAGACTTATGATAAACCAATGCATAATATGTTAGAATGTCCATCTTGTCATCATATAGATAGAGATATACATTTCAAAAAAGTTGATGAATATGAAGAAGGAAAAAATAATTAATGAAAATATTTTTAAGTGCAATAGAGGGTGGAAGTTCTTGTAAAGACGATGGACAACATATGTTTATTGACTATATATTAAAAGAAAAACCGGATATAAAAATGAAATACAATTTAGTTAGTTTCTATTATATAAGAAATTCACCTAAAACATTTCAAAAAATAAAAAAACATACAGAATTATTATTAGTAGATAGTGGCGCACATTCATTTCAAAAAGGAAAGACAGTAGACTGGGAAGAATACACAAAAGAATATGCAAAGTTTATAGAAGAAAATGATAGTGATAATATATTAGGATATTTTGAAATGGACGTTGATAATATAATTGGATATGACAAAGTATTAGAGTTAAGAAAAATATTAGAAAAAGTATCCGATAAAATAATACCAGTATGGCACAAGAATAGAGGAATTGACGAATACAAAAAAATGTGTAAAGATTATTCGGGAAAGGTGGTGGCAATAACAGGATTTAGAAATGAAGATATAAAAGACGAGCAATACTTAATGTTTCTAAAATACGCAAAGAAACATAATTGCAAAGTTCATTGTTTAGGTATGACAAGAAAAAAAGTTTTGGACAAAGTACCGTTTGATTATGTAGATAGTAGTAGTTGGGTACAACAAAGTATATTTGGTAGAATAGGCAACAAAGGAAAAGTAACCAAAGAGTTTAGCAAAAATCATAGACTAACAGTAGTATTACATAATTATTTAGACGCAATGAAAATGCAAGAACACTACTACCAAAAGTGGAGAAGTGTTAACAAAGATTAGTAGTTATCCAAAACCTACTATAAAAAAATTAAGGAGATGATAGAAAAATGAATAATATTTTATTAATAGTATCAATTATAGGTGTATTCACAATAATGCTTATAATAAAAAGATTTCTAGGAAAAGAAGGATTAATAGGGTGGATGGGAATTGCTAGTATAATAGCAAACATATTAATTATAAAAAGTGTTAATATATTTGGTATAAGTTCAACATTAGGAAATGTATTATTTGCTAGTAACTTTTTAGCAACAGATATGTTAACAGAAAACTATGGATATAAAGAAGCAAAAAAAGGAGTTATGTTTGCAATTACAGCAGTAATAGTATATTTATTAATAACACAATTTGCGTTAATATACGTACCAAACAGTGTAGATATAGCACAACCAAGTTTTGAAACATTATTTAGTTTAGCACCAAGAATAACATTAGCAAGTGTATCATTATTTGCGTTATCCAACTTTATTGACATTAGACTATATGAACATTTAAGAAGAAAATCTAATGGTAAAAAAATGTGGTTAAGAAACAATTTATGTACTATATTAACTAATGGTGGAGAAAACTTTTTATTCTATTTAATTGCGTTTGGTGGAATAATGTCTATGAAAACAATTTTATTTGTAGCATTATCTGCAACAATAATAGAGACATTTGTAGCAATATGCGATACACCATTCTTATATATAAGTAAAAAAATAAAAAGTTGAGATCTTCGGGCAAGACCCGATTTTCTTTTTTTTATAAATTATGATATTATTTAACCAGGAGGTCGTTATATGGCAAGACCTAAAAAAGAAATAGATAAAAAAATGTTTGAAAATATGTGTGGAATACAATGCACAAAAGACGAAATATGTTCAATATTAGATATAGATGAAAAGACATTAACTAGATGGTGTAAAGAAACATATGGAATGGGTTTTTCCGACATATATAAAAAGAAATCTAAAGTAGGGTTAATGAGTTTAAGAAGAATACAATTTAAACACGCAGAAACTAATACTAGTATGGCGATCTTTTAGGTAAGCAATATTTAGGTCAAAGAGACGTAATAGAAACAGATAACAAACACGAAATAAGTAAAGTAGAAGAATTATTAGATAAAATAGAAAAGGAAGCAAACAATGATATTAAGTGACAAACAAAAAGAGTTTGTTAGGAATGGACACCAACGATTTAATATTAAAACAGGAGCAACAAGAAGTGGAAAAACATACCTAGATATTTTATATACTATACCTAAAAGGATAAGAGAGAGAGCAGGAAAAGATGGTTTAAACGTAATATTAGGGGTAACTAATTCAACAATAGAAAGAAATATATTACAACCGTTAAGAGAATTATATGGAGAAAAGTTAATTGGAAGTATTAATTCTAGAAATATAGCAAAATTATTTGGAGAGGACGTATATTGTTTAGGAGCGGAAAAAATATCACAAGTAAGCAAGATAAGAGGTAGTAGTATAAAGTATTGTTATTGTGATGAATTAGCAGAATACAACCAAGAAGTATTTGAATTGTTAAAATCACGTTTAGATAAAGAATATAGTGTATTAGATGGTACACTTAATCCTGCAAGTCCAAACCATTGGTTAAAACAGTTTTTAGATAGTGATGTGGATATATATTGTCAAACATATACGATATTTGATAATCCATTTCTACCACAAAAGTTTGTAGATAATTTATGTAAAGAGTATGAAGGTACGGTATATTATAATAGATACATATTAGGACAATGGTGTAATGCAGAAGGACTTATATATACAAGATTTGCTAATGAACCTGAAAAATACAAATGGACAAAAAGAAAAGAGGACGGGAGTTACGATCTGCCGACTGGTATTACTGTAATAGGTATAGACTATGGTGGTACAAAATCAGGACAGGCATTTGTATGTACTAGGATAAGTGCAGACTTTAAGCATATAATAGTATTAGGTAGTGAAAAACATTACGGAGATATAGACCCGGACGATTTAGAAAAATTACAAGTTGAGTTTGCTAAAAAAATGATATATAAGTATAATTGTAGTATAGATTATATGTTGCCGGACAACGAAGAAACGGTATTAATAAGAGGTTTAAAAAGGAGAGTTCAAGAATTAGGTTGGGAAACAATTGTTCGAGGATGCGTAAAAGAACCTATTAATGACCGTATAGACTGTGGTAGAACAATGATAAGTTATAACATATTATCTTATATAGAGGAAGAGTGTAAATTGTTTGTAGATGCTTTATCTAGTGCTTTATGGGACGATAAAACTAAAGAGGATACAAGACTAGACGATTTTACTACTGATATTGATACAATAGATGCTTGGGAATACAGTTGGTGTCGTTATATAAAACAAATAAACGATACAATAAATAGAAGAAGGTTAGAAGATTAAAGGAGAATGGTAAATGTTTAAAAGTATAATACAATATATCTTGAATAATATTTTTAAGATTAATACACAAACAACAAAAAAAGAAATTGATGACAATAGCAAATATGCTAGAATATATGAAGGCATAGACAACATTAATTTTACAAGTATTTTTTCTAATAAACTTGCTAATTATGTTGTAAGTGATAGCAACGTAAATATTGAGGGAGACAATGCAAGAACTGAATTATTAAATAAAACAGGACAGAGTATGTGGAAAAAAGCAAAAAAAATTGTATCAATGGCATTTGGATATGGTGGTATAATAATTGTTCCATATGTAAAGGGTGGAAAGATATATTATAATTTAGTTCCACAAAACAGATTAACAATAGATAAAACAGATGGGGAAACAATAACAGGAGCAACTGTATTAGCAGAAAGAAAAGTAATAACAGGAACTATTAATAGTACAGTATATTTAAGATGGACTAACTATGCAGTAGAGAATGGCAACTTAACAATTACACAACAGTTTAGTGATGAAAAAGGAAATAAGATACCTACACCGGACTTTTGGAAAGATATTCAAGAAGTAAGAACTATTACTAACGTTGATAGGGTGTTATTTGGATACATCAAGTCACCTATTAACAATAGAAAGACAAATGATAAATATGGAGTACCTATCACATATGGTTGTGATGCTACTATATTAGAAATAAAAGAGACTATGAAACAAATAGTAAGAGAATACGAACTAAAAGAAGTGTTTGTAGGAGCAGACGTTACTATGTTTGACGGTAAAAATGGACTACCAAAAAATGGTATATTCAAAAAGATCGACAGTGGACAGGACGATTTCTTTGAAGTATTTGATCCGCAGTTTAGAGATTATAGTACAAGATTACAAGAATTATATAAAAGATTAGAACACGAGGTAGGAACAAGTTATGGTATATTAAGTGAAGTATCTACACAAAATGCAACTGCAACAGAGATAAGAAGAAGTATGTATGATACATTTACAATATGCGATGATGCACGTAGCAATATAGAAAAAGGTTTGGATGACTTCTTTTACGCTTGTAATGTATTAGCAAATGCTTATAACCTATCTCCACAAGGAGAATATAATGTAAGTTATGAATGGAGTTATGCATTGTTAGAAGATCCAGATACAGAATGGTCACATTTAATCTATGGTGAAAACAAAGGCGTTGTTAAAAAAGAAGAATTAAGGCAATGGATATATCCGGACGAAACAATAGAAGAAAGTTTGAAAGCAATAGAGGAAATAAAAGAGAATAACCCTAGTGTACAACAACTATTAGGAACAGAAAATGAAGAATAGGTAGGTGATACCTATGTTAAGTGATGAAGTATTAGAAATAGTTTCTGAAAGACTTATAGATAGGATAGAAAGAGTAAATACATACATATTAAAGAAAATGGGCGCTAATATAAAAGCAATAGGAGAATTAAGTACAACAGATGCATACCAATTAGCACAAGTTCTTAAATATGGTGGAGAATATGAAAAGATAGTTGAAGAATTATCAAAGATAACTAAATTAAACGAACAGGATATAAGAGATATATTTGAAGAGGTTGCAAAAAATGATTATCAATTCGCCGAACAATTCTATAATTATAAAGGTGTTAACCAAATACCGTATGACGAGAATTATACATTAAAAAACCAAGTAGAAGCAATAACTAATTTATCTGTTAGTAATTTGAATTATATGTCTAAACCAACTATGTTAGGTTATGGTATGATAGATACCACTACTGGACAAATAGTATATAAAGGATTACAACAGGCATATTTCGATTTAATAGATGAAGCGGTATTCAGTATAGCACAAGGTAAAGAAACCTTTAATGAAGTTATGTCAAGACAAATAGAACAAATGGGTGGTGGTGGATTAAAAACCATATACAATAGTACATATGTTAATAAAGATGGTGAAATAATTAATCGTAGTAGAAGATTAGATAGTACTGTTAGAATGAATATAAAAGATGGTTTGAGATCATTACATAATGAAACGCAAAATATATTAGGAAGAGAGTTTGGAGCAGACGGAGTAGAAATATCTGTACATAATAATCCTGCTCCAGACCACCAAGATGCTCAAGGTAGGCAATTTAGTAAAGAAGAGTATAATAAATTACAAGAAACAGGTATAGCAAAAGATTACGATGGAAAAGAAATAGATATAAGTAGCACTTCAAAGAAAGGACATACTTCACATAGACCTATAAGTCAATATAACTGTTATCATTATATATTCAATATTGTATTAGGTGTAAGTGGTAAAGAATATACAGACAAACAATTACAAGAAATAATTGATAATAATAACGAAGGTTTTGAATTTGATGGTAAACAATATACCAATTATGAAGGGACACAATTACAACGTAGAATAGAAACAGAAATAAGAAAACAGAAAGACATACAAATAATGGCGAAAGCAAGTGGACAGATAGATACAGTAGAACAAGCACAAAGTAAAATAACTCAATTAACTAGAAAGTATAATGACTTGTCAAACGTATCCGGGTTGCCTACTAAAATAGATAGAATGAAAGTAAGTAATTATAGAAGAGTAAATATAAGTAAAGCAAGATAGAAATAACTTGCTTTTTTAATCTGAAATAAATTAGATATTAAAAAAAGATTTGATTTATTAAAAAAAATATGATATAATATATATGTAAATGGTAAAAGACATTTACGAGTTCTTTGAAAAGTTAGGAGGTATGTGAATGAAGAACAACAAACTATGTGAAAGGAGTGATTATAATGAGTTTAAGTATAAGCCCAGTAGCAAAAGAATTAATTATGGCAATTGAAGAATACAAAAAAGAAAGTTCAAGGGTTGGATATAGATTCGAACTTGAAGAACAATTAAGATTAGAAAAAGAAATTGAGATATTAAAAAAACATATAGAATTAATTGCCGATTATGAAGCAAAAAAGAAAAAGTAATTAAATGAGTTTGGTAGTTCTCGATAAAAACTACCTTTTTATTAAGGGAGTGATTTAATGGATAAAATAATAATGAAACTAACGGATCTAGAAAATGAAAGAGAATGTATAGAAAAATGTCAAAAAGAATTAAGGGAACAAATGACAATATTAGAGGGTAATGATTATTTAGAAAAAAAGCAAATATATTATAAAAACAAATGCGAATTAGAAGAGGTAAACAGAAAAATAACAACATTAAATAATGCAATGGATATATTAGAGAATATAGGATAGGAGTGATTAGAATGGAGTATGAATTAATACCAAAGAATTGTAAAGTAAATAGTTTCTATGGAAAGGCACATACAATTGTAGAGGGAGATTATTTAAAGTTAAAAAGTTACGATACAATTGTAGCAGAAGTAAAAAGACCAAGCGGTAATGACAATAAGTCAATATTCAAGTGGTATAAGAAATATAGCCCTACAACAACAAGGCATCAAAAAGAGTTTTTCAAACAATTAGGATTAAATGACGAAGAAATAGAATACTTATCTAAAAACAAAATATTAGAAAAATAACCGGATTTGCTAGAAGAGATCTTCAATGATATAATCAATGTAGAAAGAAGGTGTCTATATGCAACCATTAACAATAGCAATGAGCATACTAGCAACAGTAATATCTGTGTCATCATTTGTTTTAGCAAGAAAAGACAAAGCAATTAAAGACACTAAAGAAATAGATGAAGAAAGTAGTAACCAAAAACTAATTGATTATAGATTAACGCAAGTAGAAAAGAAATTGGATAAGATATTGGATATATTAGATAGTTACGACAAAGAAATAGATAGTCGTATTAAAGATACAATGGAACAACATATTAAATTATATCACGGAGGAAAAGAATGAGTATAAGGGAAGATATGGACGAAATAAGAAATGAAGTGGTTAAAGTGAAAGAAATAAAAACACAAAGTCTAGCAAGAGAGATGTTAGAAGATTATAAAAAGCAAGTTAAAAGATTATATACAGTTTTAGTTATAGTAATATTGTTGTGGTTCGCTACTGGTTGTTATTTAGTTTATATTCTTAATGATACAGGAACAATTGAAGAAACAAGTACACAAGAAATAACAGATGTAGATAATATAGACAACAGTAATATAGTAAATGGTGATTTAAATGGCAAAGATAAAACAGACTAGAAAAACTAAAACTAAATATAGAAAATCAAAAACAAGTAAAGTTGGAAACAGAAGACGTTGTAATACTTGTGGGAGATTTATGTAAGTGTTTGATTTTACAAAAGAAGAATATGAACAATTAAAAGAACAACTAATGTTAGATGAAGAACTATCAAAGATACTCGAAATGGAAATAAAAAACTATTCAATTACTAAAATGTCATTTGAATTAAATATGAGTATTAGTAGTGTGAATAGACGAATAAAAAAATTAAAAAATAAGATAAAGAAATTATTATGACATTTTAATGATATGAAGTAGAGATTTTCTACTTCTTTTTTTATGTAATAATGTAAGTGAAAAGGAGGAACACTACTTCATATGATTGTTTAAAACGCAGTTAGAGGAGTTATCACGAGTGTTCTTCTTTTTCATATAAATATATTAGGAGGTGTATAAACGTGCTTAATTCGCCTTATATTAATGCTTATAACCCGCAATTAACATTAGATAGAATTAATAACCAGATAGCAGATCTAGAAAATATGAAAAAACAATTACAACAACCTATACAACAACCAACTAACTTAACTCAAAACTTTCAAATATCACCAACAAATAAAGAGGTGATACGATATGCAAACAATATAGATGAAGTAAACAGAGATTTAGTTATAGGTGATACTCCATATTTTAGTAAAGATATGAGTGTTGTATGGATAAAGAACACAAAGGGAGAAATAAAAACATATGAATTAAAAGAGATCGTACCAAAAGATGACAAAGATATAAAAATAGAACTATTATTAGCAGAAATAGAAAAATTGAAAGAAGGTATAAAAGATGAACCAAGTGATGCAATTATTGACGAACCAATTGAAAGCAAAAAATCCGCAAATGTTTCAAATGGTAGAACAAGCAAGACAAAGTCAAAATAATCCAGTGGAGTTATTTAAGCAAATAACGAGCAAATATACTCCAGAACAAATGAATGCTTTTTATAATCAAGCGGAACAAATGGGATTTAGTAAAGATTTAATTAATCAAGTAAAGAATGGTATTAACACATAAGTGTTGATATAAAATATTAAGAAAGGAGAATGCAAATGAACGGAAGTAATGGAATACAACCAACAGTAGAACTTGCTACTACTAACGGAGCATATCCATTTGTATATGGCAACGGTAATAACGGTTTCTTTGGTGGAGACGGTATATGGGCATTAGTTTTACTTGCGTTATTGTTTGGCAACAATGGTAGTTGGGGTGGATTTGGTAATAACAATGTAGCAACAACAGAATATATTTCTAGTGAGTTCACACAAAGAGACGTAAATAACGGTACACAGTCTGTATTAACTGCATTAAGTAATGGATTTAGTGATACTGCAACTGGTATATGCGGTGTTAAAGGCGAGATACTAGAAAATAGATATGCTAACCAATTATCTGCCTGTAATACACAAAGGGACATCTTAACACAAACAAATGAATTAAATACTAATTTATTAACAACTGCATTACAAGCACAAGCAAAGATGGACGACTGTTGTTGTACATTAAGAGCACAAGGTATTGAAAACACACAAAAGATACTTGATGCGTTAAGTCAAAATACTATTGACGATTTAAGATCACAAGTAAATGATTTAAAAAATACAATTACTGCTAATGGTATTGGTACATCAATAGTAAACCAAGTAAGACCATATCCTATACCAAGTTATTTAGTATCAAGTCCATATACAAGTTTATACAGTGGCTTCTATGGAAATGGATTTTATGGCAACACAGTAATTTAGCATTATGTCGAATGACAAACTCAAATGAGAACTTGCTAATATAGAATAGGCAAGCCCTATTCTTTTTTATAATAAGAAAGGAGAGATAAAATGATACAAGCATTACAAATACTACCACAAATATTAACTTCTAATACAGACGATATTAACTTTACAACAATAGATTTAAGAACGGGAAGTGCAAGTTGTAATGGTTGGTTACAATATAACAATGGTTCAAATAATTTTACTATTATAGGTGG